>ERZ651776.2330-NODE-2330-length-20846-cov-4.335307_pt1 | contig 20846 bp, 9 predicted proteins | sample MGYA00514761_ERZ651776 | MGnify/ENA metagenome assembly ERZ651776 | reverse complement strand
TAGCATTGGTTGGTGAAGTACTTGGTGTTACTAATAACGGTGATGACAATGGAAGTGTACAATTTAACGTACCATTAAGTACAGCACAAAATGAATTTTATACAATGCCAGATGTTGGTCCAGTTGATCTTGCAACTGATCTAAAATTTGATCAAATCAATAATGTATATGTTGATGTGTTTTTAGAAAAGCACGGAGGCATTGATTCTATATCAGATTTAGACAATCGTACAGTTATATTTCTTAATAAAAATACAGACAGTGATAGCGATAAGAGCGGATGGAGAATAACAGATAGATTTGATTCAACCACAGCTGGATATGATTCAGAAGTTTTTGATTCAACTACAGATATTACAACACAGGCACAAAGATATAGTGTATGGAAAATTAAGTATCTAACTGACACTAGTGACCCAACTAGACCGTACATAACATTATCTAAGGTAATTGAAGTTCCGCAACTTAACAAATTAGAAATACAATACGGTACACTTAACGCTTCAAAATATTACTACAAATCAGCAGAAGGATACTTTGAACAGCAACCTTTACTAACAGCAACACGTGATATACTTTATTATCAAGATCAAAACGATAGTACAAAATTTGGTGTTATTAATATAGTAGATGAAGTAGATATGACATTGTTAAATGTTAATGATATCATAGGTAAAACAAGCTATACTTCACCAAATGGAGTTACATTTACAAACGGAATGCAAGTACAGTTTCGTGGCAGAACAGAACCTAGTAGTTACCAAGATCAAAAATACTACGTTGAAGGAGTTGGTACTGCAATTGAATTATTAGCAGTTGATGATTTTAAGACTCCAGAACCTTTCTTAAAAGATGAGACTCTGCCTTTTGATAGCACTGCTTATGATTTTGGAGCATACGATTCTAGTTTAAATTCGCCTCAAGAACAAGACTACTTTACAATTAATCGAGCAAGTAAAGATCTTAATCCCTGGACCAGAACTAATCGTTGGGTACACGTAGATGTTATTAATAAGTCAGCAGAATATAATGACACAATTGCTAACTTAGATCAATCTTTAAGAGCTAAACGACCAATTATTGAATTTAAAGCTGGATTAAAGTTATTTAACTTTGGTACTGAAAGCAAAGCACCAGTTAACATAATTGATTTTAATCAAACAGATGCTCTCAGTAACGTTAATGGAAAAACAGGATACAGTTTAGATGGATACGATCTAGTAGATGGTACTAGAATAATATTTGCCGCTGATACAGACAGTGCTGTAAGAAACAAAATTTATAATGTGACACTGATTGATCAGGATGATGATACCACAACTGCTAAAATAATTAACTTAACTGAAGCCAATGACGGAACAATTGTTGCAGACAATAATATATATGTGCTGAGCGGAGCAACGCTTCAAGGTAAGAGTTATAGATATACAGGAACTGAATGGATTGAGACACAGCAAAAAACTAAAGTAAATCAAGCACCATTATTTGATATGTTTGATAGTTTAGGTAATAGCTTAGGAAGTCAAACAACATATCCAAGCACAAACTTTACAGGTACTAAGTTATTTTCTTATGCCTTAGGGTCAGGAGCAATAGACACAGTATTAAATCAAAGACTAAAATATCTTAACATTAATAATGTAGGAGATATTGTATTTGATAATAATTTAGAAAGTGATACATTTACCTATACTAAAGATTCTACTAGCACAACATCAAATATCAATGTTGGATTTGTACACAACTACTCTGATAGAACAACATTTGAAAAAGAGTTAGGCTGGAAAAAACATATTAACAAGTCAATACAGAGACAGATATTATCGTTTACCTATGCTAACGAAGCATTGATCTGTGACGTTCCAGCAAAAGACGCAACAGAAAACCCATTGACAATATATGTTGACAATAAATTTTATAGTGCAAACAAGTACAGTTACACAACAACCGCTGACCAAACAACAATAACATTTGGCGCAGATTATACACCAGCTGTTGGCGCAAGTATTCAAGTACAAATTATCAGTGATCTTGTTAGTAAGATTGGGTTCTATCAAGTTCCTGACAACCTAGCTAACAATTCACCAAACGAAACATTTACAACAGTGACCTTAGGAACTGTGAGAAATCATTATGTTGATCTAGCTCAAAATATTCCATCCCTGTCAGGCACAGTGTTAGGTATTAATAATATTAGAGATTTAGGTGATGTGGTTCCATACGGTAATAAAATAGTTCAACAGGGATCACCAATACAACTAGCTACAACATTTGTTAGAGATTCTAATATTAACTTTTTTGATGCATTAAGTTACGCAGGCACTGAGTATGAAAAGTATAAAAATAAATTAATTGATGCTGTAGTTAAGAATGATTTCCAAGGTACCATAGCACAAAAATTAGATAAAGCATTAAAGTATGTTAATCAAAGTAAAGAAATAACACAGCCGTTTTATTGGACAGACACTATTGCTTGTGGTGACGTGTTTACAGAAACAAAACACACTATAACAGCCATTGACGATGAGTTCTTTGATTTACTTGACATATATGACTTTACAAAAGCAAACTATAAAACAGTATTAGTTTATAAAAATGATGTACAGCTAATAAGAGACATTGAATATACTGTAGCGACTGATGCCGCTCGTTTAACTATACACAATGTTGCAACAGGCTTACCAACTCTGGTAGCTGGTGATGTTATTAAAATTAGAGAGTATGAAACAACCTACGGAAGTTACGTACCAAGCACACCAACTAAACTAGGATTATACAGAAAGTTTACACCAGAGATATATTCAGATGACAGCTACGTCACTGCTACAAATGTAATTTTAGGCCATGATGGTTCTAAAACATTAGCGTGGGGCGACGACAGAGACAATATTCTATTAGAATTTGAAAAACGAATTTATAACAATATTAAGTGGACAGGAGATGTTCCTTTATGTTTAGAAGATGTTCAACCTGGCAAGTTTAGAACAACCGACTATACAGATGCAGAAATTACAGAAATACTAGGTACTGACTTTTTAACTTGGGTAAGCTGGAATAGACTAGATTACAAAACACAAGACTATGTTGCTGACGATCAACAGACATGGAATTATTCAAAAGCAGATGATACTATTAATAGCGAATTATTATTAGGACACTGGAGAGGTATATTTAACAATTACTACGATACTGATATACCACATCTTAGACCTTGGGAGTTAATAGGATTCAGTCAACAACCTGTATGGTGGGTATCTAAATATGGACCTGCTCCATATACTTCAGGAAACGAAGTGTTATGGGACGATCTTGCTGGTGGTAAAATATGGGACGGAGTTAGTACATACACTGTTGAAAGTAAATTTAAGCGACCAGAACTAACTCAAGTTATTCCGGTAGATGACGAGGGCAACCTAAAAACAGCATTTGATGTTATGGTTAGAAACTATGACAATCTAAGTCTTAATAAATCTTGGGTAGTTGGAGATCAAGGACCAGTAGAAACTGCTTGGAAGAGATCTAGTTCGTTTCCGTTTGCTGTAATGAGATTAATAGCATTAACTAAACCAGCAGAATTCTTTGCATTAAATGCAGATAGAGATTTATACAAATATGATACTGCTTTAGGTCAATACCTATATAATGGTAGAACAAGAATTAAATCAAGTGATATCAGTGTGTACGGTGAAAACAATCCTAAACATTCATATATCAATTGGTCAGTAGACTTTGCTCGTAAGCAAGGAATTTCAACTAGTACAGAAATTAAAGAAACTCTAGCAAATATTAATATACAATTAACTTACAGAATGGCAAGCTTCTCTGATAAAGAATACTTAAAAATCTTTACAGAGAAAACATCACCTAATTCAAACAATACAAGTTTATTATTCCCAGATGAAAGTTACGAAGTATTTTTATATAATAATGAAATATTTGATCAAGTTGAGTTTAGCTCAATTATTATACAAAAGACAGCAGACGGATATGCAGTTTACGGCAACAGTAAATTAAAACCTTATTTTACTATCTTTACTAGCTTACCAAATGGCAATTTTAAAAATATAAAAGTTGGCAATACAGAAGTAAGAGTTTCATCAGACTTTTCAGACACAGAAGTAAAAATACCTTATGGTTATGTGTTTACGAACACTAGTACACTCAGTGACTTTATAATAAGTTATGGGCGTTGGTTAGAATCAAAAGGTTATGTATTTGAAGCTAGAGAAAATAATTACATATTAGATTGGTCTCAAATGATACGTGAAGCTCTTTATTGGAGCCAGCAAGGTTGGCGTGAAGGAAGTATTATTAACTTAAATCCAAATGCTAACAAACTATATTTACAAAAAGAACAAGCAGTAGTAGCACCAATACTAGGTCAAGGCACAGACGACTTTATACTAAATCAAAACCTTAAAGGTATTAATAACGACTCGTTAGTGTTTAACAGATTAGACAATGTATTTGAAGTAAAAACTACAGACGAAAATGCTATTGCATACATTAATGCTAAATTTACAAGTTATGAACATGTCCTAGTGTTTGATAATGTATCAATCTTTAATGATTTAATATATGATCCAACAACTGGGTCTAGACAGCAACGATTAAAAATAAACGGGTACAGTACAGGCGACTGGAACGGACAAGTTGATGCACAAGGCTTTGTGTTCAATCTCGATAATGTTGCAGAGTGGTCTGGAACATCTAAATATTCTAAAGGCGACATTGTATTTTATAAGAATCAATACTACTCAGCCGCTGATCGTGTACCACCAAGCGATAAGTTTAATTACACACTGTGGTTAGAGACAGAATACGAACAAATTAAAAAAGGTCTACTGCCTAACCTTAGTCTTAAGAGTGATCAACTTAGAGACTACTATAATAGTAATGTTGCTAACCTAGAAAATGATGCAGATCAATTAGGGTTTGGTTTAATTGGATTTAATAAACGTGACTATTTAGAAAACATGAACTTAGATGATATCAGTCAGGTCAACGTTTATCAGAACTTTACTGGTAGCAAAGGTACAAAACGTGCAGTTGATTTGTTTAAATCTGCTAAACTAGAAAAAGAATTAACAGATTATAATGTATATGAAAATTGGGCTGTTAAGCAAGGCGTGTATGGTGCAAATGCAAATAGAAGTTATGTTGAACTTGAATTAAATGAAAGTTTGTTGACCAGTAATCCATCAACAGTTAAACTAGCAACTAACGACAGTGACACAACCAAAGCTGACCAAACAGTTAATCTTGAATCAATCTACAGACAAAGTTTTAAGATTAATACCACTCCGTTAACCACAGCATACTATTCAGGAGTTAACAGCGAGTTAAGCTTGCCAACAGCTGGATACGCTAATATAGATGATGTAAATATTCAGGCATTTGACCTAGACGAACTAAGTGAACTTACAGCTAAATTAGATCAAGTAAAAGAAGGAACAACGGTTTGGGTAGCTAAAGATAACTCACATGAATGGAACATATATAGAGTTGGTGGAACAGATTCAACTCTTTTACTAGCTAAAGATAACTTGGACGGAACAACAACATTTACGTTTAATAAGCATCATAAGTTAGCTAAAAATGATTTAATTGTTATTAAGCTTTTTGGAACAGATATAGACTCTGCTTACAGAGTTCAATCAATCCCAAGTGTTACTAAAATTACAGTTTCACTATCGTTACCTACTGGTATTGATTCACTCACTGGCGAAGGTTTATTATTTAAATTAAATTCAATTAGAGTTGCTCAACCAAGCGATGTGCTTAACTTACCTTTTGCAAAATCATTAAACACTGGCAATAGAGTATGGGTAGACAACAATGGAGATAATTTATGGACAGTGTTAGAAAAAACAAGTCCATTTACAGCAGAATCAAATTTAGTTACAAACACTCCATTAGAAGATACAAACTTTGGTTCTAGTGTTGCTCAGAATTTAAACAACCTAACTGCTCTAATAGGTGCTGATAATCATGCATCAGGTAGAGGATCTGTGTATTCTTATGTTAAAACTGCTGACGACGTGTACGCTGAAAATTCATTACTTACATTAGCTAGTGTTACTGGCGTTACGGGATATGGTAATGATATAGCATTCGCAGATGAAACATATGCTGTAGCTGGTGCAAGCACATCAAATGGCGGTCAAGGCTACGCAGTTGTAATTAAACAGCCTAACAAAAATTTATTAACAGAACATCAATTATTAGTAACTCCAGATGGTAACCCAACATCACTTGGAAACTTTGGTGATGCAGTTGCAATCAGTCAGAATGGTAGAATGATATATGTTGGTGCTCCAGGCAAAGACAGAGTATACGGATATCAAAAAATTGATAGGCAATTACAAAGAGCTACGTTTATAGGTGATGGAAGTACTGTTAGTTATGATGTATCAGACTACATTATATCAGCAGGTAATCAAGAAGATCAAATAACAGTGGTTGTAGGAACTACAACACTAGCAGTAAGCGATTATAATTTTGCAGGTGATGTTGTAACTCTAGACACTGCCGCTAAAGCAGGGCAAGAAGTTAATATTACTAGAAATGAAACTATAATGTTAGCAGGCGATGGATCAACCACACAGTTTGATATAACTGGATTATATACAGTTGATGGACTACATTCTATACAAGTATTTTTAAATGGTACACTACAACGACCAGAATTAGATTACTCATATGAAGCTGATAGTTCGTTGACATTTGAATTTATAACAGCACCTACAAATGGCGCAAGTATTGAGATTAGATCATCAGACTATTACGAGCATATAATAACTATAGCCGGAAATGAAGGTGAAAGATTTGGTGATTCAGTATCAACTACAACAGACGGTAGACAAATTATTATTGGAGCACCGTTAGCTGAATCCAATGGCATTAGCAATGTTGGTAAAGTATATATTTACGATAGAGATGTTCAAAGAATACAACAAACAGTCACAGGAAATAAAACATTCACAGTAGAACAGACACCACAAGGTAGAGCTGAAGTTTATGTAAACAATGTTTATCAAACAAACAGCACTTATTACATTGGCGGAACATATACATTCACTACTAAAACAGCAACACTGGCCACAGCACCTTTACTAGGAGACTTTGTTGAAATAGAAACAAATAATGTACAATTAGTAGACACAATAGAAATGACAAACGCAAATCAATCAGCAGGATTTGGTAGTACTGTTAAAATATGTCCAACTAATTGTTCAGTGTACGCAAGTGCTCCAACAAGTAATCAAGAAGCACCAGAAAGTGGTTCAGTTACAAGAGCGGTTAATCAAAGTAGACTTTATGGTACTATTACAGGAACAGTTGCGAACCCAACAGTAACTTCAGGACATAAAATAAGAATTAATAATTATGTTGTTGAGTTTACTAATACAACACTGGCACAGGTTGTTATAGATATTAATAATAGTAACATTCCAAATGTAGTTGCTAGTGCAACAACAGATAATAAACTTACTATATCATTGATTAACGTAGATGCCGGAGAAGTTGCAAACAGATTATATGTATTACCAGCAAGCAGTGGAGCTACACCGTTGACTGATTTAGGGTTAGACATATTTGCTGTAGTTCAAACAATAGAAAATCCATATCCAAAAGATTATACAAACTTTGGGCATTCAATATCAGTATCAAGTGATGCACTAACTCTTGTAGTTGGCTCTCCAACCGGACAAAGTAATTTAGAAGTGACACTGGATGCAGGAAAAACAACATTAGATAGCGATCTTACTGAACTTAGAGATATATCAACACAAAGTGGTGTAGCATATACATTTGATTACTTGTCGTCAGCTAATGACAGTATTTCAAATCCAGGCAAGTTAGTATTTGGTCAACAGGTTGTTGATAGAAATGTTGATAAATTATCAAAATTTGGTAATGCTGTTGATTACAAATCAGGAAAATTATTAATTACTAGTCCTGGACATAAAAATGCTACCGAACAAGTAGTAGGCAGATTAACTTCATGGAACAATGCTACTAGACAGATTGCATGGAAAGTGATCAGAAAAGAAGAACCAGTAGTTGATGTTGCTCTTCTAAATACTGCTTGGATATACGATAAAAATGATAAAGAAACTAAAGTAGAATTAGATTTTATTGATCCAATACAAGGAAAAATACTTGGTGCAGTTAAACAGAACTTAGATATTATAGGAGCAGAAGATCCAGCAAGTTACAATACCGGAACTATAAACAACAACGGAATGACATGGAACGATGAGTATGTTGGTAAAGTTTGGTGGAATACTACAAATGCTAGATTTATTAATCATTATCAAGGTGATGTTAATTATAGAAGCAAGGCATGGGCACAATTGTTCACAGGATCATCTATAGATGTTTACCAATGGGTAGAAAGTTCTCAACCACCAGCAGATTATGTAGGTGAAGGAACAGTTTATAGCACTACTAGTTACAGTACAAATACACGTGTTGGATCTAGTGGAAATATTGAAACTGTTTATTACTTCTGGATTAAAGATATAGCAGAAGTGGCTCAAGAGTACAATAAAACACTCAGCGTTAAAACTATGAGCGAATATATTTTAGATCCTAAATCTAGTGGTATTTCTTATATGGCACCTGTTGAACCAGGAACAGTAGCATTATATAATACTAAAGAATATCTCGTAGCTACTGATAGAATTTTACACGTTGAGTTTGATAAAACATCAACAGAAAATAATGTTCACGTTGAGTACGAACTAATTAAAACAAGTGATCCAACAGAGTTCTTGAGTGCAACTTTATATAGAAAATTCATTGATAGTTTTGCTGGAGTAGACAATGTTGGTTTTAAAGTACCTGATTCAAAACTAAGCCTAGCTGAATCATATGGTATAGAATATAGACCAAGACAGAGCATGTTTGCAGATAGATTCCTTGCTCTAAAAAATTATATTACCAGAGCTAATAGAGTATTTTCTAAATATCCAATAAGTGAAATGCGTGAACTTACGCTGTTAAATAGTCAAGAAAACGAACCAGTAGCTAGCTCAGGTACGTGGAACAAACGATTACTTACATATGATGAATTAACATATCAAAATTTGATACTAGTGCCAACGGGTTATAGATATCTTGTTGCCAATGACAGTACAAATAATGGTTTATGGACAATATACGAAGTACAAGCAGATGATAGTCTATTATTAATAAGAGTACAAAATTACAAAACATCAAACTTGTGGGCACACGCTGACTGGTATGCAACAGGATACTCAGTAGTAGATAAACCAACAAACGAAGTTGCTACATATTCTAGACTAGCTACACTTGAATCTACAACAGCAGTGGGAGAACTTGTTCAAGTAACTGCTAACAGTAATAATAAACGAGAAATATATGTTAGAACTGCTACCGGGTGGGATAGAGTTAGCCTACAAGACGGTACTATTAAAATATCAGATTCTCTTTATGATTATTCCGATGGAAGAAAAGGATTTGACAATGAAGTATTTGACGCACAATACTTTGATGCAGAACCAGTAATAGAAACTAGACAAATTATCAAAGCAATCAATGATGAGTTATTAATAAATGAATTAGCATCTGAAAGAATAGGTTTAATCACATTAATGTTTGAATATATTAAGAGTGAGCAGACCAGTGTTAATTGGTTAGTAAAAACTTCTCTAGTAGATATTGAACATACACTAAGAGACTTACAAGAATACGATATATATCAAGTTGATAATCAAGAGTTTGTTGAAAAATACATCAATGAAGTTAAACCTTACCATGTACAAGTTAAAGAATTTAATTTGAAATATCAAGGAGAGGACTTATTTAAAGGAGATACCACTGACTTTGATTTACCAAGTTACTATGACACTGGCCTAGCAAAGTTTGTTAGTCCTAAGTTATCAACTGATGGGTTAGAAGGCAGTTTCTTAAGTACAGATCCAATCTGGACGACATGGCCATACAGTCAATGGAACGCAAATCATACTCTATCAATTGATTCTGTAAATATTGTCAATGGCGGAAGTGGGTATACATCAGCACCGACAGTTACTGTAACTGGCACTGCTACAACACCGGCAACATTTAAAGCAATAGTAAACACAGCAGGCGTGGTTACTAGCGTAGAAGTTGTTACGGCTGGCGCAGGATACACAACAACTCCAACTTTAACAATAAGTGGAGGCAGTGGTACAGGAGCAATAGCAATAGCTGTAACTAGTCCAGGAACTGTTAGATCATACAAAACTACTATTAAGTATGATAGGTATGAATACGAAAGTGAAATTGTAGATTGGACTGCTGGTACTAGTTATGAACCTGGTACACTAGTTAGAAATAATAACAAAGTTTATGAAGTTAAAAACGAAGAAGATTCTGCATTAGCAGTTCAAGGTGACACATTTGATCCTGATGACTTTACTCTAATAGATGCTAGCACACTTAGTGGTGTAAACAGAACTATGGGTTTATATGTTCCTGCTGAAAATGAGCCTGGATTAGATTTAAGTTTATTAATATCAGGCACAGATTATCCAGGTGTTCAAGTGCAAGGACCATTATATTCGCAAAATACAGGATATGATGTTGGAAACTTTGATATTAATCCTTGGGGTAATTTGGACTTCGGCGAAGAAGGAGAACCAAGCTATTCAGAAACAATATTAGATACAAAATATCGTCCAGGTGATTATACTGACACATATTTAGGTACACTAGCAAGTGATATTAATGTAGACGGCGGAGCATTCATTGACACATATTCTAGTCATTCACCAGAGGAACTTGTTCCTGGATCAATATTTGATACATTAAACATGAAAGTGTTTACTCGTCCTGGGTCAGACTATGACAATGACGGGCACTCAGCACCATTTGCTAGTGAAAATTGGGTCTATGACGGAACAGCTGATACACGAACTGTTAACTTTGACAAGTTAGTTACAGACCCGTTTGCTGTTAGAGCACTTAATATTACAACAGGATTAAGTTTAAGATTTGAATATGTGGAACCAGCAGTAGGTGCGGTAGACTATACCATTGACTGGTTAAACAAAACACTAACATTTACTGGAACTAATATTAACTCAGGTGATATTTTAAGAGTAGAAAGTTATGGTATTGGTGGAGGTAATCAGTTATGGGTCGATAATTACTCAGTGACTGATCATTATGTAGATGCGTCTACACTTGTGTATATTGATGTTCCTGTTAACTTTGACGAAATTTATGAAGCAATGATTAAATGTAATGGTTCTAGAGTTACTAATTACACATTCAGCGAAGTTGACGAGTATACTACAAGAATTACATTTGGTACCAGTGGAATTGGAGCAGTTAAATATTTTGGAACTGAGCCTTTAGAGACCGGAGATTATTTACATGTTTGTATTATGGGATATGAAGGCGATGAGTCATCAGTCCCGGGTTATATAACACACGACGAAAGTTTAGTACATACATCAAGTCATCCTAGTTCACAAATTATTGATGCTACTGGCGCAACAACGTATAGTTTAGATCAAGATTTCCAAAAATTTAATCCATATACAGCGATAGTAGAGGTTGATGGCGTAAGATTAACACCACCTGAAGGATTAGAATATACCAGTGATGGATCAAGTGCAGGACCTTTCTATCTAAACGTTGGTAATTGGAAGTCATCTGAAAGTGTAATGCAAAGTTTAATTGCAGACAATGATGTTCATGTGTTTGTAAATGATACCGAACTTAAACTATACGAAGATTTTACAATATCTCCAATAGACGACAGTTCAGTACGCTATGTAGCACTAACAGTAGCACCAGCAGTAGGGGATAGCATAAGAATATTTGTTGAAACAGCGGCTCAATATAAAATTAGTTACAGCGGACATCCAGTTAGTGTAGATAATAAAATTACATTTAACACTGCCCCAACAATAGGAACACGAATTCTAGTAACTTCAGACAATGACACGTCAGAGCTTAATTTAATTAATAGAATATACAAAGGACCAGTATCAACCGGTGTCACAACCGTTGTTGGATATGACGGTGATGATTTTGATGAAAGTACCTTTGATGAAACTGTTGGTTCAGTAACTGATTTAAGTATATTTGAATTAGATAGAGTTATTACTAAACCTGATAGATTACAAGTTACAGTAAACGGTCTTAGAAAATACTATGGCAAAGATTGGAAATTAAATCAAAATAGTACTACCAGTATTGAATTCTTAGGTAGTTCTCAGATTGGTGATTTAGATGTAGTTGTGGTACGTATGCAAAGTGAAAATGTTGCTCCAGATAAATTAAATTTTGCGTTATTCAAAGATATGAGAAATGTAAATGCGGTATACAATATTAACAAGTCTCATGTTACTACGGTAACACAAGCTGTAACAGCAGATGCTGATACCATAACAGTGTTAGATGCTAGCAAACTAAGTACACCAGATTTAGCTAATAATTTATTTGGTATTGTTATGATTGATGGCGAAAGGATAACATATAGAAATATAGATATTACTAATAATACTATTAGTGGACTACGTAGAGGGACAGCTGGAACAGCGGCAAGTACTCATGCAGTAGGTGAGGTAGTTTATGACTACTCAGTATCAACATATTTAAATTATAGTTACAATAAGACTTGGTACGAAGCACCATTGCTAGCTGATGGCAGTGCAATAACCAATGGTAAAGCCTTGCAGAACACAAATACTGTACCGGCTAAGTTTCTTAAGGGGCAGTAATTAAAGATGGATAAATATAGTATGGAACATACAACCGAACAGAAAAATATGCAAGAACAAACAAAACAACCAGATGAAAATAGTGGAATTCTTATTCAAGGACACTTAAAAATATTTGACCCTAACAGTAAAGAAGTTATGGTAGATAAGCGTAATGCTATTCACTATGAAAACTTTTCTAACAGTCTTGCTCAAAGCATGGCTAACAAAGATTTAGGATATATTTATAATATGTCATTTGGTAACGGCGGCTCTAGTGTAGACACTACCGGTGTTATCACTTATTTGCCACCAAATACATCTGGTTCAAATGCTGACTTATATAATCAAACATATCAAAAGATTGTTGATGATACTTCTGCGGCAAATACAGATGCAACAAGAAATAAGTTGACAGTTTTACATACATCAGGTAAAGTATATACAGACATTTTAGTTTCATGCTTACTTGATTATGGTGAACCAAGTGGTCAGCAAGCATTTGATAACTCAACAGATTTAGATGGGGATTTTGTGTTTGATGAATTAGGACTTAAGACCTGGCAAGGCAGTGCAAGTAATTTAGATCTAATAACACATGTAGTTTTTCACCCAGTACAGAAATCATTAAACAGACAAATACAGATAGATTATACTGTAAGAATACAAACTCTGACCAATTTGAGTACCACTTAAAAGTGCTTAGTTAATAGATCAGATAAATAATACTAACATAGGATACGGAGTATAGAGATGGCATACACAATTAACACAACCGATGGAACTATATTTGCTACAGTAGCAGATGGTACTATCAACACTACGAGTTCGCTGACGCTAGTCGGTAAGAACTACGCAGGTTACGGCGAATTCTTAAATGAGAATGTGCTAAAATTATTAGAAAGCGGAGCAAACACTACACAACCAAGTGCACCGTTAACAGGTCAATTATGGTTTGATAAAACAGCCGCAGTATTAAAAGTATACAACGGCACACTATTTAAAAACTTAGGTTCAGCAACTGCAAGTGGTAGTCAACCAACATCAGTTGTTGCGGGTGACTTATGGTTTGACTCAACAAACGCACAACTAAAAGTATATGACGGATCAGCATTTATCCTGGTTGGACCATCATTTACAGCAGGTTCAGGAACTACAGGTGCTATTGTTGATACTATTGAAGATAACGTAGCAGTTGATCACGTTGTTGTTAAAATGTTTGTAGAAGATGACATTGTTGCAATGGTATCTAAAGACGCAACCTTTACTCCAGGTGCGGCAATTACAGGTTTTGCAACTATTGGTCCAGGCATACAATTAAGTACAGCAGTTTCAAATGCAGTATTTAAAGGTTCAGCTACAAATGCACAAACACTAGATAATTTAGACTCAACAGACTTTTTAAGTGCTGTTAGTAACGACACAACATCAGGTACACTAGGTGTACTTAACGATACTGGACTAGCAGTAGGTGTAGATAGTGATTTAAGAGTAAGCGTATCCGGCTCTGACGTTACTGTACAAAACCAAACTAGTGACGGTGATGTTATACTTAGAGTGAACGACGGTGGTGTTGCAACCACAGTTGCTACACTTGATGGTGCTACAGCTACATTACAAATGTCAGCTGACATACTTAATGCACAAGCAGACGGTGTTGGTAACATTGGTAGTGCATCAGTTGGATTTAATACAATCCATGCTAAAGCAACATCAGCTCAGTATGCGGATTTGGCAGAAAGATTTGAAGCAGATGTAGCATATCCAGCAGGTACAGTTGTTGAACTAGGCGGTGCTAAAGAAGTAACAGTAGCACAACAAGATTTAACAGACGCAGTGTTTGGAGTTATATCAACTCAAGCGGCGTACTTAATGAATGGATCAGCAGGATCAAATGAAACACATCCACCAATTGCTATGTCAGGAAGAGTTCCTGTTAGAGTTGTTGGTATAGTAAAGAAAGGCGATCGACTAGTATCAGCTGGTAACGGCTTGGCTAGATCAGCAAAACAGGGAGAAGCCAATGCCTTTAATGTTGTTGGTAGAGCACTAGAAACGAAAAGCTCAGCAAAAGAAGGTACAGTAGAAGCTATTGTAACTATCTCAAGCTAAATAGCATATAATAGGAAAAATTAGAACATGGCATATTCAGCAGGCGACACTATACTAGATGACGAGTATAATATACTAGCAACTGGTAACGCGGCAGGCTCAGGTGACAACGGCACCGCAAACTTAAATACCCTTTGGGGTACAGGCACTGGTGATTATGGTTACGGTGAAACAGGTTCAGTGATATCAGCAGTATCAGCTGGCGGAACAATTACAGCTACTCAATGGGAAACATTAGTTGGTAGAATGGAAACTATTGCGGCACATCAGAATTCATCAGTTACAGCAGTAGACACAATCACAGCAGGTGACACAATTGCGGCACTAGCAGACTTCCAAACAGACGTAAACACTATTTGGGCAAACAGACTTAATGCGGCGGCTTCGGGTTCAGCTATTGGAAGTACAAGCTCAGGTACAAACACATGGACCGGTGAACAAAACACAACAATGACACTTACATTTGCCTCAGAAAATGCGGCAAGATACTATTTTAACGCTGGCGGTTTAGTAACATTTACATTTAGCCGTACAGGTGGTACAACAAACGACAAGAACACTGAATGGTCTGATTTATGTACTAACATGGGAACTATCACATTTAGTGGTAGTAACTCGCACAGTGTTGCTGGTACAGCATACACTGGTACTACACAAACAGGCGGATATGCAGGTGGAGCAGGTTCAGCAAAATCAACAATTGATTATCATGCTCTAACAGCATCATACCAACAGTTAATTATCAAGTATGCTGACACATCACCATACACAGGTAACTACATTAAACTAGAAGCACTTAAGAGTGGTGCGGTAGTTACATTTAAAGTAAGATTTGTTGATGACGCGGCTGATACAGGTAATCCAACTCACGTACTCTCTGGTACAAATCCACAGTCATTGGATAATGTAGACGGTACTCTAACAGTAACAGTTAGTGCTGTACAACCAGATGATACATATTTAACATCAGCGGCTTGGGGTACACCATCCTGGGCTACTACAGACACACTATAAATTAGATAGTTTGATAGAATTGATAAAAGGTCTTTTTTCAAAGGCCTTTTATTTTGGCCATAAGTATGTTATAGTATACTATGGAAAATTTATCTAACACAATTAAAAGACGTTTTGACCACGAAGCAAGTAAGCAGGCTCTTAAAGAAAAATATGAAGCTAAACTTCTATTTGCTCACCAAGGCGGAATGTTTTGTGCAGGACCAACTCTAATTACTCTGCTGGTCAGCATTGAAGACATTGAGAATCCAACGATCTTAGACCTGTATGACAATCCCACACAAGTTAATAGGCAAGAACTACTAACACAAAGTAAGCAACGATGGCAAGAACAAATGAATGCCTGGTCTGTTGAATTATCTGAACTATCAAAACAAAGATGACCAAAGGTGTACTAATATACGCCTTTAACAATGGCGAAATAGACTATCTTGCTATGGCCAAATGGTCACAGAAACGTATTAAACGACTGCTTGGTCTTGATACAACAATTATTAGTAACGCTGAACAACAAGCAACAAGTGGTGGTACAAGAACATTTAACTCCAAAATATCACCTTGGCTAAATGCTAGTCGCTGTAATGCCTGGGAAGATAGTCCTTATGACGAAACTATAGTTCTTGATGCTGACTATATTGTAAATTCAAATACATTGTTAAAACTATTTGATACTAAGCAAGACTTCCTTATACATCAAACAGTTAGTGATGTTACAGCACAAAATCATTTCAATGGACAGAAATCATTTGGCGAGTTACATTTTCCTCAGAGCTGGGCAACTGTTTTTTACTTTAATAGAGCTAAAAACAATCAGCTGATATTTGAAACAGTGCGTATGATTAAAGAAAACTACACACACTACGCAAATCTATATAAGTTTCCTCGTATGCCTTTTAGGAACGACTTTGCGTTTTCAATAGCATTAGGTATGTTAAACGGACACACAATAACAGATAATAACGGTATCAAATGGCCTCTAACTACAGCATCAACTAATGTAGTAGTTAGTGTTGAAGATGACACGATCAAGTTAGAGTATGAGAAAAATAATAAACATATGAGATTAGAAATAGCAGATTTAGATCTACATGTAATGAATAAGAAAGCAATGGAGGAAATCTGTGCAAGCAGTTAAGTCAGAACGAGGATATCTAATAGTAGCACAAGGCAAACAGTATCATCAATGTGCCCGTGCATTAGCTAAGAGCATACGATACTTTATGCCTACTAGTAAAATAGCAGTAGTAGGTGACTGTAAGGATCCTATATTTGATTATGAAATAGCGTTACCTCACGGTGACCAAGGTGGGTTAAGAAACGATTGGCAGATACTAGAAGCTTCGCCATTTAGACAAACTATTAAACTAGAAGCAGACATGATACTGAATGGCAGTATAGATCATTGGTGGACAATGGTAGAAAAGAAAGATGTGTTTGTGGCAGAAGGTGCTCGCAACTTTTATGGACACCGAGCTGTCGAAAGAGATTATCGACGACATCTAGATATTAATAATTTACCTGATGTATATAATGCTGTAACCTATTGGAGACGTAGTCATTTATCAGCAAAGTTTTTTACTACTTGTAGAGAAATATTTGAAAATTGGGATCAGGTTAAATTAAAAAGTTGGACTCAAACAGAACCCGACACTGATACTGTTTATGCTATAGCTATAACACTGTTAGGTAAAGAAAACTTTTTATTACCTACATCATATCCTAAGTTTGCACATATGAAAGGTAAGATTAACTGGTGCCATGGAGAGGACTGGACGAAAGAATTAGTATGGGAACTAAACAACAAAGGGTTGAGGATTAATACTATACAACAGAAGATACCTACGCACTATTACATTAAGCCAATGGCAGAAAAATTAGAGGAACACTATGAGCAACTTCTGGAAAATTAATAAAAAATTTCACGGAGTAAAAGCAAGGACCCATTGGGAGTATCGCTTGTATTACGATGATGACGGCAATGTAATTACCTATACAACTCATAATAAGCCCGGTAAGTATATAGTAGTATCACAAAGTGTCTTTGCACAAAATAGATATGACATAGTGGTAAAGAATGGATTAATACACAATCCAAATAGAATTACTGAGTATCGTAAGCTGATTCCGAGTGAACAGGGTATTGAAACTTTAGTAGATGATGTTACAATAATAGGAACTGGACAACATTGGGAAACAAAGTATTATGACAGAAATTGATGTATGCGACCTAGATGTAGTATACCTCAGCTATGACGAGCCACAAAAAGAAGAGTTCTGGGTACAAATTAAAAATATGGTACCTTGGGCAACTCGTGTTGACGGAGTAAAAGGAAGTGATGCCGCACATAAAGCCGCGGCTGATGCTAGTAATACAGATAGGTTTGTCTTAATAGATGGGGATAATTTACCAAGTGCTGACTTCTTTAACCTCACACTTGAACTCAAAGACGAAGAATATGAACAAGCAGTGTTTCGTTGGAGAGCTCGCAATCATGTAAATGGACTTATGTATGGTAATGGTGGATTAAGTTGTTGGCCTAAAGAGTTTATTTACAACATGAAAACACACGAGAACTCAGAGGGCGATGATGAAACTAATGTAGAGTTTTGTTTTGATCCTTTATACTGGCCCATGTATGATTGCTACTCGACTACATATCCTAATGCAACTCCTTTCCAGGCTTGGCGTGCAGGATTTCGTGAAGGTGTTAAGATGTGTCTAGATAGAGGACACAAACCAACTATAGATGAATTTAAAGATAGAGCCCACAAGCGTAACTTAGATAATCTCAACATATGGCATAATGTAGGTCGTGATGTTGAGAATGGCATATGGGCTATAGCAGGAGCAAGACAAGGCACAGTAATGACTATGCTATCTGATTGGGATCATACAGAAGTACAATGGTTTGATAACTTAGAAAAGTTATGGAATGAATGCCAGTCAGATGATGCTGAATCTATAGCACGTGAGAACGGTAAAGAACTTAGAAGATTAGATTTAGATGTAGCCGAACTTGACGAAGAACAAAGCAAGTTCTTTAAGAAACACTACAGATCCAATTGGCAGAATCAAGGTCCAATGGTCAGAGAGATTGATGTCCTCAAATAAGTTATATCTAGATGGGTGTAGTTTTACCTATGGGTTTGGGTTAGAAGAAAACGAAAAACTTGCTTATCTTTTTCAAAAAGAGGGCGGATATGAAGTTGTTAATCGTTCTCGACCCGGAAAAAGTAATTCAGCAATAGCATTAGACATACACAGATATTCACAAGACTGTAATTGTATAGTTGTTGGTTGGACATTTAGTGATAGATTCTACTTAGAAAGTAGAGGAAATAAAATGGATTTTTTGCCCACTCGTTATAACTTAGCTACCAGCGACGAGGACATTGGAGCAGAGATTGAAGATGTGTATACAAAAATTCACAAGCAACTTTATGCTATATATGATAATCAGTTTTATGATGATGTTAGTGACTTAATAGTTACTTCAACATACGCTAACCTAATAAGACAAGGCAAGACTGTGATATTTTTTAGTTGGGAAAATAGAAAAACAGATGTAGATATATTCTACCCAATAGTATCACCAGAAGGACGATTGAGCGACGGGCATCTAAATAAAAAATCAATGAAAAAATTATACGAAGACATAACCTGGTTTAATGAAAAAACAAAATAAAGGCGATGAAGTAGGTAAAGACTTTAAGAGTAAGTTCTTAAGTGATGCTGAAGTTATGAAAGAACAGTTAGACTCTGTAAGTCCTACAATGTGTTTAGCTAAATGGAAACAGGTCAGCTTACACCTTACCACAGGTAAAACAAACTCCTGCTACCATCCACCTTTACACGATATAGATGTTAAGCCGTTAACTTTCCATCCAGGTGCTTTACACAATACAGCACAAAAGAAACAGGCACGTAAGCAGATGTTAGAAGGCACTCGCCCTGATGAATGTTCATACTGTTGGAACATAGAAGATGAAGGTAAACTAAGTGATAGACATTATCGTTCAGGTGAGCCATGGGCCGCAGAAGCATTTAAAGAAATAATAGATGCTCCCTGGGACCAAGATGTTATACCTAGCTATGTAGAAGTAAACTTTAATCATAACTGTAACCTACGATGTAGTTATTGTTCGCCACAGTATTCAACTGCTTGGGAAAAAGAAACTAACGAACAAGGTGCGTGGCCAACATCAACGCCTCATAACGATCCTAAGTACTTTCAGGGCAGTCGTAAGCCTATACCGTTTAAAGATCATAATCCTTATGTAGAAGCATTTTGGGAATGGTGGCCTGAACTATATCCAGAACTTAAACACTTCCGTATGACAGGTGGCGAGCCAATGATGGATAAGAATACGTATAAAGTATTTGATCATGTGTTAGCTAATCCTAAACCTGACTTACACTTATCAACAACATCAAACTTTTCAGTAAGTGAAAAACTATGGACAAAGTATTTAGGTTATGTCAAAGATATATGTAGTAAAGACAATGTAGAACATTTCATGCAGTATGTAAGTGTAGATGCATTTGGTGATAAAGCTGAATACATTCGTGATGGATTAGACTTTGATTTATTATGGGAACGTGTTAATCAGTTCTTAACAGAAGTACCAGAGCGTTCAAGTATAACATTTATTATCACAATGAATAATTTAAATGTAACTTCATTTGGTAATTTACTAGCAGGTATAAATGGGTTACGTCATGTGTATTCAAACACATATCAACGTGTATGGTTTGATACTCCTTTACTGAGAACACCTGAATGGCAAAGCATGCAGTTACTTCCAGAAAGTTATTGTGATCAACTAGATTTAATATGGTCTTGGATGCTAAAGTGGGCAGAAACAGAAGAAACTCGCTTTAAAGGATTTAAAGATTATGAAATGCAAAGACTGGACAGAGATATAGCTTGGATGAGATCAGGACAAAAATTAGACGCTAAATATCTAGCTAGACAAAAAGCAGACTTTTATAAG
>ERZ651776.2327-NODE-2327-length-20856-cov-6.393667_pt1 | contig 20856 bp, 17 predicted proteins | sample MGYA00514761_ERZ651776 | MGnify/ENA metagenome assembly ERZ651776 | reverse complement strand
TGGCGTTAGCTTATACTGACGATGGATTCGATAGATTTCAGGTGGGTTGACGTCTTGCAACGCTCGTTAACTATTTCCCTGCTGCTTGTGACTTTCCTCTAACGACAGTCTACAGAGGAGATGTTGTGCTTTGTTATTTTGCTGTGGGGGGTGCCTGTGCCTGTGTAAAGTTTGTCGAATCAGGCTGCTGCAACTATCGAGAACAATGCTCTAACTCTTTTCTTTCGCTATCCCGTTCGTTCATCCCTCCACTGCCCCCAGACTATGAGTCTCCAGTCAGCTGGACCTTCCTCAATCCCCAACAATGCCAAGATAAATATTAACCAGCCACGCGCGACCAACTCTATTGCCGACATTCTCGGCGCTCGCCCGGCTCAAAAGATGAATAAATTCACCAACAAGCCTAACAGCTATGATGTCAGTGACATTTATGGAACCAGGCCACTGGCCCTGCACAGAGAGACCAACAGTGTTGACTACACATTGAAGCATGATGACATCGACGGGGCCAGACCTCGCGGCTGTTACATCAAAAATGGGCGTTCGTCAAATCCTGTCGATCCTCTTGTGCCAAATTACAAGCTGCCAAGCTACAAACTGGAGGAGGAAGCACCCTCCAAGTTTCTCAGGGACACGTTGGATGTCACTGATATTGATGGCACGAGAAGCCGACCGCTATATAAGTTTCCTCCGAGGGAAAATTTTGATGTCACTGACATCCAAGGTGCAAAAGCTGGTTGGAAGCCGCGTCACAAGAGGGTGCAGAGAGAGGGGCCGGCGAGGGATATCATGGCCGTGGCAGACATCAATATGCAGGGTGTGAAAAAATCCGGACGCTGCACTGACCCTCTTCGCCCTGTTCATTTCATCAATGGCATGGAAGTCGCTGATGACATGGTGCACACTAAGCCAAAGCTTCTCCCTCCCGCTCGTGATGGCCCCTTTTACCCTCTCAATGTCCGTGATATTGAGGGTGCTTATCCTGGCTGGCAGCCACCCCACAAGATGCAGCCCCCTCTTGAAGCGCGACGCCACTTTCGCAACACCAATTTTGTTGGTGATATCGCTGGTGCACAGAGCGACACCGTCAAGCACAGCATCAAAACCAATCGGGTGACCAACCCACTTAACCCCTGTTACATAAGTCTCGATGGTGATGCGATTGACAGTACACAACCTGTCAGCGAGGCGACTCTGGCCGCTCAGGCTAGTCTGCGGTACGCCATGGACAACAGTGCGAGGCAAGAAGCTGAAGAATCACGGCGAATGGCCGAAATGAATGGCAGCATGAACAATACTGCCGAGCTCCGCGATATCAATTTCGAACGTCCCCCACAGAACCCCTCGAGCAACCAACGCCAGGATGAGCGCGACCAGATGATTCGTCAGCTCCAGGCTGAGGTTAGAGAGCTTCGCAACAGCCAGCCAATGTCAAATTCAAGACCGCCCAGCTTCAGGCAGGCGTCCCCAGGAGCAGTAACACAGTTCAGGCAGTCGAGCCCCGCGTTGAGTAACAGTGGAAGTAACAATCGGAATAGCCGGCAGCCAACTCCAAGTGGTAGCCTCTATGGTGGCAGCAATAGAAACAGCCGGCAAGCCACACCTACGGAGAGTGTGATGAGTGCTAGAAGTGCTAGAAGTGGTGCTTCTGTTGATCGAATGGTGTTGCGGAGCAGTGACGGGAACCCAAGGGTGAAAATGACCCCGCGAGAGCAACGGGCTGCCAAGGCGTATGAAGCAGATGTTGCGGCAGTTAGAGACCTTTAAAGGCTCGTGTTTGACTTGTTACAGTGTGTACGACTGAGTATGTTTAAATGAACAGAAGAGAACAGAGAGAGAGAACCTTTGTGTGCAGAAAACAAACAAGTATAATTTTATTTTTGTTCCCTGTTCAGAAAAATTGTCGGGAAAAATAATAGCAAATTTGCGCGTTGTATCTATCACTTTAATCTCGGAAAGTTCAGCGGTCATGGCGGGTTTAAGATCCTGTGCTACATTTGCTGACTCGACTGTCAAGTGTCGCCTTTTGTTATGCCTGTTACAATTTTTTTTCCTGCTGTATTGCCGGGAAAAGAGGGGTAAGTCACTCTCAGTTCCACCCGTATCCGGACTTTTGGATTTTGGATCCTCTCTCTGGGGTTCCCTGGTCAAAGTGCAACTGACAGAGGGCAGGTAAGTGCGTGTTTTAAAAAAAATTCTCCCCTGGTGACCCGCATATGTCTCTCCCTTGCTATGCCCCGTCCTAAATGTCATACTCCAACAAACTCCACTCACACCCATTCCTCTCTCCCCCGTGCGCTCCCAACACCCTCTCCCTTAATTGTCTCCACCTAGAGGAATATGGCCAACGTTCAGCCCGAGCGGGTGCAGCAGAAGATTGATGACTTCGTATTCCACCTGAAGTCCGGGTAAGTGCTGCCCTCTGTGCCCCTGGCCTTCATGTGTGCACATGGCCTTCAGGGATAATTATCCACAACTCATCCTTACCTAACACTTGCTAACCATTGTTGACGCACGATGATACCCACGCCACTGTCTCCTTCACCGCCGTCACCTTCACACCATAACGTCTATTGCAGATTTTTAATCACAAAAATCCCAAACAACAGCTTTAGAAATAAGCAGCGCCGGGTTCTCTACTGTGATGCCTCTGGACACACCATCAACTGGCGAGAAGCTAAAATAACTGACTATCCTACCAAGGCGGAATACGAGATGGATATTGGAGACAGTTCTTTCTCAACTTCGAAGAAGAAGAAGGGAATCCCACTGTCATCGCTTCAGTCAGTGCAGTACTCTGTCGATCACTACAAGGAGAACAGCTTCTTCATGCGTCTTGTCTTTGAGTCGCGCAACCTCGATATCGAGCTCCTTAACAAGGAAGACTTTGAGTACTGCATGGACGGCTTCGAGCTGATTGCCAAGAACGTGGAGAAGTTTGCTGTGAGGGCGTCCTTCAGGCCCGAGTCTGAGCAACAGATTTGGGATGAGATGGGATATGAACCCGTGGTCTGGAGGTACAAACGTGCTGACGGTACAGATGGCGAGTGCCATGTTGGCTGCGGCAACGATTGGGAGGATATCTTTTTGATCACTTCTTGCTACTTGTGCCTGTGGTCTCTCCTACTTGCTTTCTATGGCCTTCTGCTCAAGGGAGCCCTCGACTCTGACGAGTCTTCCACCCTGCTGATGGAGGTGAGTTTACTTCCCATGTTTACCCATGTTTCCTGCAATATCACGCCTTGTGGTGTGGCGGCGGTGCACCGCGACTGCAATACAGCTTGACTAACCTTTTCACTCACTTTTCTGTAGTTCCTTGGTTTTGGAGTTCTCTTTGTTTGCATGGTTGCTCTTGCTGTTGTCACTGGCCAGTGGGAGCTCGAAGCCACCAATAAGAAGAGAAAGAGGCTCGGTCTGAAAGATGATGAGCCCATCCCCGACGACGATGATGAGTGAGCGACCCATTGTGAATAAGTTGTTGCGAGGATAAAGAGAGAGGGAGATGCTGAGTTTGATGCAAATTTTTTATTTTTTTCGTTCTAAATTAAGTCTAACTATTCCCGTGTCGTGATAAGGATCTGTTATGTGCTCTCCAATAAAAAGTGGGTTCCAACTACATAAGGTTTAGGTAATAGCGTTGTTTTAGTCCCTCAAACATGTTTAATTAATTTGTTTGTGAGATCGGCGAGCCGAAATGTCGACAGCCCTTGTGCGTGTTTGCAATTAGATGTTTCCCGCCGGGCGAAACGGCGACGCAAGCCATGCCCACCTGTTGATAGCCATCCATAAAGAATTTACCATCATGTCTACTAAAATGCACATCGGTGCGCCACGCTTCACGGTGGTTGGCCCAAGCGAACCTTTTCAACTTTGCTGGGTCGCTTGCGTTGAGCACGAGGATACCCCACGAGGCGACCACAAACACCATCGTGCCGTGCACCGCAACCGAACCGTGCTGGTTGCAATCATTGTCAAATATGCCAGAAGTCCGCTTGAAGTTGGGTTTTGGCTTGCGTCGAAGGTGCAGCTCCCCAATTGGACACCATTCAGCAAAGGAGTGCTGCTGCCACAGCCCATGGTCCCGGCGGGGAATAAACCACAAGGGGAGAGTGTTTCAATTTTTCCATTTTTAATTTTTCTGAAAAAAAAAGTCGACGGAAAAAAGCCAGTATTGTGATTTTACATGAATCGATCGGGCTCTTAATCTTGTCACACCGTCAAGAAAACTTCTAGTGTCAGGATCTCGGAAATAAATCCTACCACCACAGCCCCATTTCCCAGCAGAAATCAAATTCCGCTCTGAGTTTTGTACCACATCATTCCAGAAATTCTTGGCAAAGAGTTGAGATGTGGTCGTCAACTTTCCTCGCACTTTCCCTTTTTCTCCTCCCTGTTCAGCCCCGAAAGGTCTTTCCGTTGCGAATAGCTTTTCAGGGTGAACCTGGGGCTTACAGTGAAAAAGCAGTTCGTGAACTGCTTGGTCCGCATGTGATTCCAGTTCCTCATGAGACGTTTGAGTCGTGCTTTTCGAGCGTAAGTTCTCTGGCCTGTGACTATTGCCTGCTTCCGATTGAGAACAGTTTGGGTGGCTCGATCCACGAGAATTATGATTTAATGCTCAGGTATGATTTAAAGATTTGCAGCGAGTATGAGCTTCGGGTCTCTCATTGCTTGATTGCAGTGGACGGTGTGAAGTTGGAGGATGTTAAGTTCGTTGTAAGTCATCCGCAGGCACTTGCCCAGTGCGAGGGATTTCTTCGGCAGTACAATTTCAAGGGAAAGCCCATGTACGACACAGCTGGGTCGGTGAAGGTGATCAGCGAAGATGGCATCCTGCCTGAGGGGTGTACGAAGGCAAACACGGCGGCGATTGCCAGCAGCTTAGCGGCTGAGACATATTCGGGGGTAAAATTATTGAAAAGCAGGTGAGATGTAAGAAAGAGGACGTGTGAAAAGGTTTTCTTACTTGACTTGGACAACAACATGCCAACATGAATTTAAACCCTGACTAAATTCTCCTTTTGCACTCCCTCCCTCCTGTCTGGTCAGCATTGAGGATGACGATTGCAATTTTACAAGATTTTTGCTATTAGGTCGCCAAGGGGTTTCGCGACTTCTGCCTTCCAATCAGCCGAAAAAATCATCGAATAATGAACCGCAATGTAAAACAACCATGGTATTCACCCTGGGAAACACTCCTGGGGCACTGTATAAGGCACTTGCTTGCTTCAGTTTGAGAGATATCGACTTTTCAAAAATTGAGAGCCGACCAACCAGCGCATTCTTATTGCAGCTACTAAAATACGGTGGGCAGATGCAGACGCAACCCCATAAATCCTCAAAGGCGGACCCCCGCTTCCGCTACTGTTTCTACCTTGACATTCTCTCGCCGGAGCACTCACAGCAGGCGAAAAATGCTATCAAGCATCTCAAGGAGACGGCGAATTACTGTCGTGTTTTGGGGAGCTATCCGATCGGCGGGGTACTGGTTGGGGAGGTGAAAAGTGTTGTGGAGGGTTTGAAGAAGGAAGAGGAGGAGACCAGGTCTCTTTCGGAAGATGAGGAGGGAGAACAAACAAGTGGACACATTGAATGAATGAACGACTGACTGATGCTGTTTTTAATCTGAACCCCGACCCTGTGGAATTTCACAGGGTTGCGCCAAAGTAACAATAACAGCAGCTAATCGCCCCCAATTAACACCAAATTTGGAAGCAACGTCCTCCATACTATTATTTGTCATAACAGCACCCGACATCCACTTACGTACCAAGTCCATTACAAACCGTTGTCGGCAAAGGAAAGTTCTTCAATTCTCGCCACTTAGAGCCTCTTTTGTACCCCGTGGTCATACGCCTAGTGGTATCTGAAGGTTGTTGTACATTCCAATGGATGTCCAAGAGCCTCCTGGAGAGTTCAATGTGGGTCATGTCGAAGTAGGCAGCTCACTGACCTGTGCGGGCTGTTCACGGAGATAGCATTAGCTCCTGGGGTCTTTATGTTCCACTTGAACTGCGGTGACACGTACTGCTCCGAGTGCTTTACGTCCTGCATGGTCTTCCTCAACGCGAAGAGGTGTCAGAACCCTGAACATGCCCCTATGACTTGGTATAAGACCATCACAGTAGGCGCTTTTGATCGGCATTGTCCGGACGACCTCTCGGCGATATTGCCGGTCTTACTTCTGACCCCCCAGTGGTCTCCATGCTCTTGAGCAACCCCATGAACGAATTGGGAGCATTTGGGGGTGTGCGGGTTGACAAGGGCGCGCTGGAGAATGCCTTGAGTGATAACGGAGAGATTCCGCACTCTCGTTAGGAGCGTGTAGGCGTGGGTTAACTCGGTTAATTATAGTAGCCACAATGTCAGCTCGCTTTTCCTTAGTCATGTTCAGCTTGTTGAACTACTTTTATGTGTGTGTTGTGCTGAAACGCCCCCCCCCACCCCTTTTGTGTCACCGTAACACTGTTCCTCCTCGATTGGCTCCTCCCCCTCCCCCCCTTCCTCCTCCTGGTGACAAAATCGTACCCCTCCTTCCTGTACTTCTCAAAGGCTTGAATCGGCACCCACGCCGCCCTGGGAATGAGGTGTTTCTTCCTGAGCGGCCTGAAGCTAATGAGAGGCCTACCGGTCGTGGCCCACCACTGATCCGCCATGAGTGACCTGAACTTCAACTTGGGTTCCCTGGCGTCCAGGTGCCTCATCATCGACAGGCTCCCGAACACGTTCGCGGCGACGGCGAATCCCAGCGCGAACACCTCCACCAGCAGCAGCGGGAACGACCAAATGTGCCGGGAGTGGTAGATGTGCAGGAGCCTCACGGGGAGTCCCATGCCCGCGCTCAGGACGATGCCGAGGGCGAACTTGGTGCGGTAGAAGACGGCCTGGGGATCCTCGATCTTGAGGAGGACGGTGGTGGGGGCGATGTGCCACATGTAGAGGAAGGCGGCGGTGCCGAGACCGACGAAGCAGAGGGTCGCCGCGACCACGTGGATGAGCCAGTGCCAGAACTCCTCCGTGTTCCGGTCCGGGGCGACCCACCCCTCCTGGCTGTCCACTTCCCCCACGTCCTCCACGAACATGAACGACACCAGCAGCAGCAGGTTCGGGAGCACGATCAGGAAGACCGTGAAGAGGAACTGGTCGAGGGCAACGAGGAACAGGGGGTCCACGGAGGGTTTGAGAGGGGGGGGGAGGGCCGAGATGCGGAGCTTTATCTCCCGGACCATCTCGGAGTAGATCACGCAGGAGCTTACTGCCGTGGCGCTTATTCCGCAGGTGTAGACGCTTCTGTGCCAGGGGGAACAGGCGATCGCGTCGGATATTAGGATGTTGGGGAACTTTATTAATCCGTCCAAGTACGCTTTATAAGGCGTCCAGGTGAGGAGGATGAACATCGGGCCGGAGCCCATCAGGCACATCATCGTCCTGAATCCCCAAGTCTGGTTCTTCAGGCTGTAGTTGGCCTCGTCCCAGCTGGAGAAGTCGGACGGGGAGGGGTCGGATTTCGGGGAGAGGGACAATTTGCGACCCCGACTTTTGCGCCCGGGTGATTGAGGTACGGGGGACTGAACACGGGGAGAATTTTCCCCGGATCGACGACGGGAGGTACTGCGCGTTCGGATAGGCATCGTTTTTTTTAGGAAGTTCCCGGAAATGCCTGGAATTTTTCAAATGATGTAAGTTACTACTTTTTCCTTTTTCATAAAAACGGGGTTGACTTTTCACTTTTGAGGGAGCCTTTTTAGCCAAAATTAATCACAGTTTTTCATTGTTACAGCTATGCATATATCAATAATTCCACTTGTTTTTACTTTGTCACGAAAGTATCATACATTTCCAAGAACGAATCATAAGCCTCGTCAAAAGCCTCGAGGTCCACGCAGTCCTCCTCGCTAATCCCGATCCTCTCGAGCTTCTTGGTCAAATTGTGACACAGCTTAAAGCATTCGCGTAACTCCTGCCAATCGACCTTATTTTCCGCTACCTCTTTCTTCTTAATCGCGCCAAAAGAACCCTTCGTTAGAACCCCCCCACCGCCGATGCCGATATCCCCGGGGGACGAAGCGGATCCCCCGCCCCCACCCCTTAGGGCGGTGAGTTTCTGCAGAGATACCAGCGCGCCTTCTCCTATGATGGCTGCGTGCTTAGCGTTCTTCCCCCCCCTTCCCCTATCGCTCAAACTCCTTTTGTAGTCCATCGCCCTGGTGAAATAACACTTCCCCGAGAGTATGATGAAGGCGATGCTGAGGCTTATGTTCGCCGGCCGTGCGCCGAAGCTGTCTTTTTTCTTCCCGACGAATGCCCGCTCGTTGAATAGCATCAGCAGACAGCTCTGACATATCTGCTGGGCTTCTTTGTGGAAGAAGAGGCACTTGTGGAGGAATTTACCAATCTCCAATAAATACATGGTGCCGACGTTGACGAATTCATGTTTCGTGACCCCTTCGCCCAAGTCACTTTTGTCTAGTAAGTGAAAATTATATTCTCCTATTTTGTCCATCTTAATTAAATATTGCTACAGCCAGCCACTAAACACTCCAATCTGTAAGGGGGAAAAAAATTCGACAGATTAAAGGGGATATGCTTAAAACGCAATTTTGGATTTTCCTTCCCGGATTTTTTTGAAGAATTCGGCGTGACGTTATTCAACTGAGCATTTGTCGGGTTTTTTGTTTTCTTGTTACCGCTTCATCGAATTCGCATCCGAGTGGTGTCGATTCGTCGTTGACGGTTTCAACTTCTTGCCATGAGAATGGTTGCTCTCCTCTTTCTCCTTGCGATTCCCCTCCCTTCAAGTCCATTTCTGTCTGTTCTAGCGTCAATCAAGAAACACTCTTCACCATTCAGAATCAGTGCGGGAGGCAATGCAGATGATGCACCTCAACAACGCGTGGTGAAGGCGAGTAACATAACTGACCTGCGCTTACGTTACCCAAAGATGGAGAGAAGAGTAGGAAAGTTCACAATGAAGGGCAGAGGTAACATGGGGGGTGTCACAAATCCAAAAACAATGAAACAAACGGCATTGCAATTTTCTTCCCCGACAAGGAGACAACGGCAGCACGACGGAAAACAAGTACAAAAACGAGAACGAGAACGAATGCAAGAACCGCCGTCTCCGTTACCTTTACCGCAATCATTGCCATCACAGCTGTCACCATTATCATCTCTGCAAGAACCCGCACCAAAGCCAATGCCGACGCCAACGCTAACGCCAACGCCAACGCCAACGCCAACGCCAACGCCAACGAAGAAACCACCCAAAAAATCGCCGAAACAGAAAAAAATTCCTCTCACGATTTCGGATCGTCTCAAGCAGATTCAGCTTACTGATATTTCGAAGGCACTTCCGGGGATTGGCCCGCAAACAAGTGCAAAAATAAAACGAGGTCTTCCATCCTTCAAAACAGGGACGTCAATAGGGGTTAAGACAAGATCAACGAAAAAGCTGCTCTCTCCTCTTTCACTAATAGTCGACCCTCTCAATTATCCGACGCATGTGACTAATCGGATGGTTCCTTTTCCGGCTGTTGATATTGACGACGATGAGGATGAAGACGATAAAAATTGGGGAGGCGATGGGAGCACGATAACAAGCGTGATTGATTTCACCCCTCGCCGCGTCGAGTTGAAATCTGGCCGCGTAGTCCGTCTCGGTAATTTGTACGACAATGAGGAAGGACCCCTAGAGATAAAGGGTACCGTAGTTGATGTGCACCGAGACGGCACGACCCTGGCTACTGACAACATTGTCACATTGAGCTGGTTTTTCGGAGGCCCTCGCAGTGGGGAACACTCTTCTTCGACTTCGAAGTCAGAGCGAGCCAAGATAGGCGTGCGGAAGCTCTTACCGCAACGAGTGGCAGGAAATATTGCTACCGACGACGCCTACCACTATTATCGCGTGGTTAGTGGAAGGATTCGACGATCGGTAGCCTGTGATGGCAAGAGTTGGGACGTGACTTTTCCCGCTCCCGACTTCGTACTAAATTTTGAGGGGGGGGGTCGTGAATTTTTGCTGACAATGAGCGGTCGTGTTGGCGATTTCGTCGGCGATGTATGCTCAGAATTGCTCTCGAAAGATAGCACTTTCGCTGGCCTAATGCCAGTTTACGAGGGGAGTGGAGGGGTAAAACAAGGCGTGGCGGTTCGCTTGTCGCTGGTTGAGATGTTCAAAATTCTTTCTCCGATTACCGACTCTTGCAGTGTTGTGCGCTATTTTGATGACCTATTCGATTCTTGTGCTAACAGATTGTTCGAACAAGCAGGAACTCAGGCTACGGCCCAAAATCTTCTTGAGGCTGTTGTAAACTCCTCCACTCATTCCCGCAATGAGCTTCTCGGTTTCTCGATTTATAGGATTCATAACCCTCGAGCGCCTACTGGACTTACGGAAATTACGCTCGATTATGATGCTTCCAAGAAGGTAAGCGGAACCTGCGAATCGAAACTCCGCTGAGTAGTCCCGTCCAAAATTTTGTTGTTGTAGATTGTGAAACTAATTTTCTGATACTCATTACCAGCTGAGAACAACTCCTCCTTTCAATCGTCTGGATGAAGCTGTTCGTCTGCTTGTAGAGCTTGAAAAATTAAATTCGAGAATGTATGCCGCCGAGGTAAACTACGATTTCGAGCGGCGGAGCGGGAGGAAGATGTTATCGTTGAGCGCGCTTGGGTCTCGGGGGGTTGCTTCACGGTCAATGCTAGAAGCTGCTGCTGCAAGAGTGGTCAGCGACAATGATGGGGTTAAAGTCGTGTACGTCATTATGAATTGCGAGGGGAGTTCGGAGTTCGAGGCATGCGAGGCTCGCCTGAGCGCACACAGTGAAATTTTGCAATTTGTCGTCGGCAATTACGAAACGTTTTTCGATAATGACGACGACCTCCGAAAAGACTTCCCGCCGCCTCACCTCTTTCTCGTTTACGATAAGGAATTATCTACGTTCAAAGCGACAGCGACTGCGTCAAAACCGAAGCCTGCAACAATTTTGGTTACGCAGCGCCTCGCCGACCAGCAGCGGCTAAATTTGGGGAAATTTGGTAGCGGGGAGATCTGGCTCAGCTTCGGTAGTATTCGAGATCGGAACGATTCGCGATGCAACAAGGTTTACGATCAGCGTGTTGTTTTTCCGAGAGAAATCAAAAAAGGGTTCAATTACTCCGTTAAGAGCGTGCAACAGACCCTTGCCGACGTCAAGACGGTATTGAATGCGGGGGGAAATCAAAAAATCCTTTGGCTTCTCACCACGAACAAAGATCTGAGTCGTAATGATGCAGTTAAGAGTGGTGAAATTGGCGGAGGTGTCGGTGTTCCGAACCCGATTACCCTTTCTCTCCTTCGCTACCGCTCTCTGACTCTCTCAATCGGGGACGGAAATGTGGCCTTGGTTCACGAAAAGCTTTCCGCTGATACAATTAAAAGGCGCCTTCTTATGTTTGGGGCGAACGTAGACGTTCTTGTTGCCACAATTGATACCAACACAGGTATGAGCAACGTCAATCAACTGGACGCAAAAGCGGACCTCGTCATTATCGAGAACACTGAGAATTTTTTCCTCGAGGACTCGGGGGGTTTGGCATCTTTGCAGCTTGTCGTCAACAATTGTGCTGCCCGAGATGCAGTGCTCATCGTGAATGAAGAATCTGCTCTGCCGTTACTACAGCCACTTGTCAGTTCAAGCGTCCTTGGTCCGTTCGACCTGGAGGCGCTAGCTAAATTAGACGACGAGAGGACTGGGAGAGCGACAGATCTTGACTCAGCTATATTCGAAGGCAGTGATAAGATAGTTGACGACAGAGAAGAAAGGAGGATCCGCGCTGCATTTTTTGCGGACGAGGATGATAACGAAGACGGCGGGAATTGGCTTACAATGAACCGGACGGTAGAGGCGGAGGCAAATGAAATATGGATAAATTACTTTCCGGCTCTTCCCTACCTTGACCGCGCCACAAAAATGAAGCCGAAGGCGAGGCGGAAGGTGACTGTAATCATGGTTGACGGGAGTGACGACGAAGAGGATGACGAAGATGCCTGTTCGATGGAAGACGAGGACGATGAAAAGGACGGAATCGAAGTAAAATTGCCCAAAAAGGCAAGGAGAAGCCGACTCATTTCTGATGAAGAAGCTTCCAAACTTTCCGGCAGGGTACTGCGCGACCCACGCCTCAAAAACAAGAGCTTCGGTGAGAACGACGGAATTGTAGGAAAGTTTCCGCTCGCAATTAATCTGGAGCGACCAGATCTGGTCTCGAAAAACAACAAAGAAGTGATGTTTTTGCTGTTGGATTGCGAGACGACTGGTTTCAGCGCTGTAAGCAGTGAAGAGCCAGACAGAATTGTTCAGCTTGCGGCCAAGGTCTTTCGCTTTGACGAAGATGAGGACATTGAAGATGCCGATGGGTTTTCATCTTTCAGTAGCTACATAAGTAATGGCGACAACAAAAGCGGCGGGGGAACAGAGGCAATCACAGGGATTTCAACCAAATTTTTGGAGCGAGGAGGGATAGACCCGAGCACTGGGGCGCGGCACGAAGGCGGCGCACCTGAATTTGGGGTTGTATTTGATACTTTTCTGGACTGGTTGAAGGAGGCAAGGATCGACCGAGCGTATAAAGATGACATGAAGCAGTGGCAACTTCCAAAAGTCGTCTTACTTGCTCACAATGCTAGGTTTGATCTTGCATTTTTAAATGCTGAAGTCAAAAGACTTAGAGGAAACGACGCAACTTTTGCGGCTGAGTGTGATTTGACTAGCTACATCGACACGCTCAAATTGCTAAGGGAAAAATCCATTTGGAGCCGTCCGCGAGGGGGAGGGAAAGGGATCAGAAATTATGATAATGAGTTTATTGAAAGTAGTCGATCTATGCCGCCGCCGCCGCCGCCCTCTTACTCTCAAACGGCTGTCTATAACCATCTATTTCAAGGAGAAGGTATGCAAGGCTCGCACAATGCAATGGGAGACGTGGTGGGGTTGGAACGAGTCTTGCGAGAGCTGGACAAATTTTCGACAGATAAGGTTGGTTTGCGAGTATGCGCGCAGCGACTGCAAGTTGTCTTTCCAAAGGGAGAAAGAAGAAAGTGGATAGAAAAAAGTAGCATCTAAAAAGGTAGCACTCTTTGCGCATTATCTAGTTTGTTCACATTTCCCTGCCCCCCTTCCCTCCAAAATTGCTGTTTGTGTTGTTTGCGATACAACACACAGCTTCCCAAACTTTTCAAGTGTCCAGTGATAATTGTTCATACCGACCGGTTCGATCCGCATCGTGCTAGCAATATTTGAAAATTGTTATTTGCTAGCGAAACACAGCTTCCCAAACTCAAAAGTCCCAATCATGATTGCGCACGCAGGCCCGACCCGCATTGTGCGAGCAATATTTCCCTTCCACAGCCCCCGAACGCCTCCTTCCTCCAAAATCTCTTTGAATACATTTCTCACAGTAGCTGGGGAGTTTTGCGCCCCCTCAGCCGGTATCGTGGCAACCGTTCGGCCATTGTGATCGCAGGCCGCAATGACAGAGGGTTGTTCGGTAGTAAATACTACATTGTTAAGCTGTACTCGAGTCTTGATGAGGTCGGCCGGGGTCGTGATGAAAGTTGCAATACTCCCTCCCACGAACCCGCTAAAGAATGAGTTTATTCCTCCCACGAGCGGTGTAATCTCCCCCTCAACCCGTTCATTTAGGCGCCCTTTGATGCTCTCAACTGTCATCCAGTATATTCCGCTAAACGGGACATCTCTCAAAAGCGTCGGAGCAAGGCCACGGTACAGCTGTGAAAATCCTTCCTGACGAGCAATTTGGGCAATCTCGGAAAAAACGCCCACGGTGTTGTTTGGTCGCGTCGCCTGGAGGGTCTTGACCAATTCTAGGGGTGACACAAGGGTGGCGGAAAATATACGGGAAGAAGAACCGGCAAGGAGAGGATTCAGTGGGTTTTTGCTGTTGTTGGTGGTGGTGGTGGTGGCGGCGGTATTACTACTACTACTATTACTACTGTTGCTGTTGAGTTTCATCAACATTGCATCGTAAGCAGTAAAGTAAAGAACAGTCGACGGAACTGACATCATTAGCGTGGGGCTCAGGCCTCCATATATTCCTGTCAATCCCTCCGTCTGATAAATGGCCCGGAGTGTCCGAAACACCCCCTGGTTTTTTGTCACCATCTCGCGGCCACTATTCAAATTGCTCTTGAAACTATTACTCCCATTGCCTTTGCTCACACAACCACTACTATTGCCGATACCGCCACCATCAAAAAGATGGGGAGCCTTGACCTTGGTCAGGGGAGACAGACTGCCCAGTCCATCATTAATTAGTACAACGCCGCAGTTCCGGCACCGGTCGACAGCTGCCAAGGGAAAATTTGCTGAAGACTGTTGTTGCTGTCGGATTTTGACAACGTCGAGCGGAGTCAGCGTCAGCGCGGTCAGAACAGAGCCGACAGTCGCTGGGATGATCCGTGAGAGCAATTGTGGTAATGGAGAGCTATTCGGGGCAGACTCTTTGAAAGAATGAACCATTTAGGGTGAAAAATCGTCAGAGGAGGGGGTGGGGCGATGGGAGGACCTGGTAAGAGTGCAGAAAAAAGGCCAATGATGGGCGTCACAGCCTGCAGGGGGGCGTACACGGGGGCGTACAAGTAGAGTAAAATATCTTTTCGAGGTAGGAAGGCCCGCAGTCGCAAAAAAATCCCGTAGTTTCGTTTTTTCCAGAGGATACAAAATAAGAATGGCAGGAAAAGGGCTCGTGAACGGAACCAAAAATACATCACCTATCCCCCATCTTTAGGAGAGTTTCGCGGTAAGAAACCCAGTTAAGAAGAAAGAAAAACATCAGATATGAGCAATACCTTTAATGTGAGCAAAGGGGGGAGCTACGCTGTCCTCCTCTCTGTTTTGTCACTGATGACGATACTGGCCTTTTTGACGCTGAAGCCTCGCGTGGTCCCCAGCAAGAGGCTCCAGTCTTTCTTCTCCCTCAGCGATGTGCCTCATGGCGCTGACTGGTTCTTGGCCGCTCGATCCTCCCTGAGTTGGAAGACACTTGCCCTTAGTTTCTTTGCTGGCCAGATGGGGGCCTGGATTCTGTATGCACCCACTGAGCTGGGCGCAACAGCCTCTCTAAGTTGGGTCGCAGTGCTCGGTTACGCGGCCGCTTCTGGTATTCCTGGTCTTATTATCTGCTGGATGGGTCCTAGAGTCAGGGAAATTGCTGGAGAGAAGGCCTTCACTGCAACTGATTTTGCCAGGAAGAGGTATGGGAGAGTAATGCAAGTGGTTGTGATCACGCTCTCTATCTTTTACATGATAGTCTTTACTGTTGCTGAGTTGACAGCTATCGCGAATGTTTTTGGGACCATCAGGGGCCTTGACGTTACGTCCGACAGCTCACAAGGCTACACAAATAGTATCACAATCTCAGTGTGTGTTTTCACTGTCTTCTATACGGTGTTGGCCGGTTTGCCTGCAAGTATAACGACTGATAAGGTGAGCGCTGCTCAAAGCGATTCGCTGTGATAATCATTTGAACAGCTTGTCATGGATTTCAGGATCACAAAACCAGACACAAAACACAAACTAACTAACAGACCGAACCGACCGACCAAGATCCAAAGCTTTGTCATGATCACCTTGATGTTGGTCCTCTTGTTTGCAACAACTTGTAGTTCAGATAATCGCGTCACCAAGGCAGAGTGGAATCGGGCGGCAAGCTGGACTTTGGAGGGCTTTGAAGCAACTGTTACTCTGATAATTGCCGTCTGGGCCGCGGAAATGTTTAATCAAGCCAATTGGCAGAGAGTGTGGGCTGCCAAAGATGACACTGAAATGAGGAAGGGATTCTTCGGCGGCTTCGTGCTCATCTTCTTTACGATGCTGTTTTTCGGCATTTTGGGGATGGTCGCCCTCGCTGGAGACTATGAGGCTTATGCCAATTATGAGAAGTTCAGTTACCTCTCGTTCTTCGATCTGCTGGAGCCCCTTCCCACTTTTTTCTACTACCTCGTTCTCATCTTCATCACGGCTCTGTGTGCATCGACTGTTGACTCCTTGCAAAACGCGATGATCGCCATTTTTTCCAAGGATGTAATGTCTATCGCCCGCCTTGTCGCCGGAAAGTCGGAGTCGGAGGATGACGACAAATCAATGGGCAAAACGTGTGGTAAGTGGACGGCTCGACTCCTACTTGTCGCGATCAATATTCCGTGTGTCATCATGAGTGCGAGGAGGTACGACGTTTTGTCTCTCTTTCTTGTTGCAGACCTCGTCTGCGCAACGGCGGTTTTGCCAGTTTTCCTAGGTCTTATGACTGATGATCGCTGGGGGCTCACTGCTCCTACTGAGCTTGGATCTCTGTTAGGATGTATTGCGGGAGTCTGCACCGTTTTGGTCAATGGGAAGATCAAAGACTTCAACGAAGCAGTAAATCCCTTCGATCCCACTGATGTGTGGGCAACAGGACCGTTCTCTTACTTTTGGCTCACAAACGGGGCCGTCTGCTCTCTCTGTGGAACGAGCACGATGGTTACGTTCATCGTCACGCCCATTAGTGCAGGGGTTTTCTGCATGATTTTTAGTAAGCTCGACGTACTATTCCGCGGGCCTCGAGCGCGCAAACCCATCCTTCGCAAGCTGGACAAAGCATTCAAAGAGAAGTACGTCGCCAAACCAGCAAATGGAGACGGAGACGGAAAGGTTGAAATCATTGAAGCGGCCAAAGGCTCCACCATTGATGCGGAGGCCTCTAGTGACGCGTTGGGTGATGCTGATGAGGATGTGGTTGTTTAGGTAGTCGAATTTTGGTGGTTAGTTAGTTTTGGTTGGAAGGAAGTGAAAGAATTCGGAATTCGGATGCGCTGTGTTTGACACGGTGTTGTCCTGGGTGCTGGTGTCGCGGGTGCTTGCGGGTCCATCTCTTGTTGGTTGCCGCTTGCTGAGAAAAATTGAAACCGATTGAACTTGAACAGCGTAATTGCTGCGAAAGGAATTGACAAAAGCACAGATAATCTAAAATTCCAGAAAATTGTTGTCGTAATTCTGCTTGTCAACATTTTCTACTGACTTTTTTTTACTCAAAATCACACGAAATCTGGATGCGGTTGAGGCGGCGGCAAAATGTGGGCGTCGTCAACCAGCCGCTGGTGACTCTACACCCTTTTTCTCTTCTTCTTTTTCTCCTTCCCGCGCTTACTCATTACCTCCTCACAAACACAAATTCATTTTTCGGGGTGTCATGGGGACTAGGGAGACTAACATAGCTGCGACACGAGAGATGATTACAATAAGGTAAAAAATGGCCACCCTGCCAGAATTTTCAAAAGTCAAAATTCAAGAAGAACCACTGGAAATCTGGAATCTGGAACTGTAAGTCGTCATGCCCCATTAAGTTTACAACCCCCTATCAACATGAAATTGTCTTTTTTTTAATTTTGGAGAGTCGTTTTTGTTTGAAAGACACTTCCCTCTCCCACTCTGATACTTAGAATATCGCCTTTGTTGTCTAGGGGAGTTACTAAGTTGCAAGCCAGAGGGACATTTGAGTGGGTTGTACTGTACCTCTTTTCATCCTTTCCCAGGTCGTTCTAATCCTACCTGTTGGGCTGGGTAGGGATAGTCGGAGGCGAAACAGATTACGTGTCGGAAAGGATGTTAGAACCCTCTCGATCATCATCCCCCCCACCTGAACCTGAGTCTGTGTCAGCATTATCTTCTTCTATTCCGTTGACAGAAAGTTCGGCTACGAGTGATTCCGTAAATGCAATTGAAACTGACAGTTCCGTGAATAAAGGTGAAAGGGAGAGTGCAGCAGGCGAAGGAGTGAGCAGCGGTGATTACTTTAAATCCCTGGAATCCTTTTCGGATATGTCTATTGCACAAAATGTGCAAGGGCGACAACAACCTGAAAATTTTGCGGAAAAGACCAACGTGGAAAAAACTGAAGTACCCAAAACTGCGTTGACTTCTCCTGTTGGTCGCAGTCGCCGCAGTCTTAATATCAGCAGTCCTGATGGTAGTAGTTGTCCTATTAGCAGCAGTCATTCTACGAGTGGTAGCAGCTCGTCGCTCACGAGTGATAGGAGCTCGCCGCTCATCCCTAATGATCCGCTTACTCAGTCGATGCTCGCGAAGGAAGCCCGGCTGGTTCAGGAGTATGCCGAGAGCTCTTCGTTGGTGAACCAAGAGGAATTGATGAGAAAGAGGCGGGAGGAAGTCAGTGTGGCGAGGAGTATTTTCCGCGGTGAGGATGTGGCTGTGCAGCGTAATCAAGGATCTTCTGGTGTAATGATAATGGTGGAAGACTCATCTGATAAGACTGAAGAAGCTCCCAAAATTGTTGAGTTGTATTCCAGCGATGATGAAGAGGAATTGAATGGAGGAGAGGAGGTTGGCAAGGCCATATTTTCGGTAAGGGCTCGACAATTGCAGTCTATTGTCTTCGATCCTGCTGCTGTCTTCGTTTTATCGCCGTTTCCTTGTCGTTTTTTTTTTTCCACCTCTTACACACTTCTCATCAAACAACTCTGTACTCGCAGACCAAATCAATTCAAGACATGCCCCTCCGACCTCACCTACCCCCCCGTCGTCTCAACTTATCCGCCCGCCGCAAAAGACGCCTCATTAATCTTACCCTCCAGAGTAAGAGTTCTTCTTCTTCTAGTTCATCATTGTCATCATCGACGGATCGTTTCCCCCCCCTAAAATTATCGTCTGACTCCCATGGTTCGAAAAAATGGGCAGAGGGCAATCCCCTACGTTTCCTCCTTCCTGCCCCCTCCTTCCGCACCTCTTACCCCAACAATGTTCCTCAATGTCCTGACCCCTCCCACCCCCCACGAAAACGCGTCCTTGTCATTGATGACAGTTTGTTGACTCTGAAAGTCATGTGCAGAAAGCTGGGATCGGCTGGGGTTGGCTGGGAGGTGGAAACAGCACCCAACGGCAGGGCGGGCCTCAGTATGATGCAGAACAAGGTGTACGACTGTGTTTACTTGGATCTTGACATGCCCATCATGAACGGTTACGACACAACTCTATCACTGAGGCACTACGAGCACTCGCACCCATCCTACAATAGGCCCACTCAAAGACTCTTAGCGCTCACTTCCAGTCGTGCCGGGGGGGAGGAAGAAAGCAGGGCGAGGAAGGCTGGTATCGATGGCTTTATCATGAAGCCAGCTGTGCTCGACGAACTCATAAAACAAGTTGGGGACAGACTGGGGGGTGCTGATGCTGGGGTTGATGCTGATGCTGATGCTGGGGTTGATGCTGATGCTGGGGTTGATGCTGATGCTGATGCTGATGCGGATGCTGGGGTTGTTAAAGTGGACAAAAATTATCAACCGCGATTCCCTAGGGGCTCGCGCGTCCTAGTTCGAGACCCTCAGTCGACGACCTACTACCCCGCATATATTCTCCGGCACACAGGCGGAGGTCTATACAATGTGGAGTATGACGATGACGAGAGGGTGGAAAAGGGGGTGAGAGAGCTCAGGTGTATGAAGGACGGGGAGATCCAGGTAGAAACACTCAAGAACGGGGAGAAGGTGGATGCATTCACGAGGGGAGGTTTCGGGTGGGTTAGCAGCGGGATCGTTGTCAGGGAGGTTCCCGAGGGAGAATATTTTAACTTGCCACAGGGAGAGATACCAGCCGGGGCCACACCACCAAATAAACTGCCAAAATCCCCAAGCCGGTCGTTATCGCAAAATAAATTCGCATCGGCGTCGGTGTTGGCGTCAACATCGGCGGGACCTATATCTCCGCCAGCAATCCCACAGGCACATACACAGTCACAGTCACAGTCACAGTCACAGTCACAGTCACAGGCACATACACAGTCACAGAAACATACGCAGAAAGATGGAGAGAAAAAAGTAAGAAGATGGCTCATAGAGTTCCCAAATATCCTTGGAAGAGATACTGGGCACTACAAAGAGATTATTGAACGAGGTTGGATCATCGCTCAAGCAAAAGGCAAGGAAGAGGTGAAGTGGAAGGTCAAATTTGGGGACGGGGGGACGGAAGGTGCAGTCCTGAAAAATGTAGAAGAAATTAGTGAAGAGGAAGTCAAAAAAGAGGGGAAGCGAATTGCAGACGAGGTGAAAGATGAACCGAAGCTTTCATTCCAGCAACAGCTGCAGATACAATTGGACCTTGTTAATAATGCACTAGACAAAAACAAGACAGAGGAATGAAATTAAGAGCGAGAAACTGTGGTCGTCTATTTAAAAGAGCCTTCGGTGCTTGATATTGGGGGTTTGTTCTCGTTATCGCCATTTCTAGTGTCCTCGTTTCGCTAGGTTTTCGGTTTCATTGGTGTTCGTGTGTGTGTTCGTGATTAGTTTGCAGTTTTTCATCTCGTGGATTCGCAGATAGCTCTCTTGTCCTATCTTAGCCAATATTTGATAATAATGTAACAATAAATAACCACACACACCCCTGTTAGATAAAGCAATAATAGCTCTCTTGTCGCTCTTTTCAGCTCTCTTGTCGCACGAGAGAAATGCGTTTTGACAAAAAAATCTATTTCGTTTATTTAAATACATTTTTGATAAACAATTTACTTTAATGATATAATTTATATACACATTATAATATTTTGAATATATAATTAATTTTTAATAAATTAATTTAAATAATATTATCATTTTTGATAATAAAATAAAATTTTAATTACTAAAAATGATTAAATTTTTTATAAAATTTTTTAAATTATTTAAAGTCATAGATTCAAAATAATTATACAGTAAATTTACATAATATTTTAAAGGTAAATTGTTTCACAAAAAAAAGGTTGCCAACAAGAAAGTCACACGAACGGAGGACCCAAATCACAACGAAAAACGAGCACACA
>ERZ651776.2324-NODE-2324-length-20894-cov-4.082433_pt1 | contig 20894 bp, 14 predicted proteins | sample MGYA00514761_ERZ651776 | MGnify/ENA metagenome assembly ERZ651776 | reverse complement strand
CTGAGTTAAAAACTGAAAGAACCAAAATCTTCAAAATACAAAAGACCGCCTAAATTGTTTTTAGACGGCCTCTTTTTCTTGTATAAAAGTATACTTTAGCAAGATAATTTCAATGCGGAAATGATATTAATCCCTTATTTCTTCTTTACCATCAGCATGGATCGCAAATCTACCTTTTTCTTTATCATGCGTGTGATCATGCGAAGGCCAAGGCCAACCGCCAAATTCTGTCTGGCGATACTCAGCAATCGCATCGTTGATTTCCTGATAACTATTCATCACAAAAGGTCCTTGTTTTGCTACAGGTTCTCCAATGGGTTTCCCTTGAATGAAAAGGAAATACCCTTTTTTATCTCCATTTTGTATCGTAATTTCTTGATCAGGAATTAGATCGAGTCCGTGTCCTTTTGGGATTTGATATCCTTCGGTTGCAATCTCGTGACCTTCATAAAAATAAAGCGTTCTATTAAGACCCGAAGCTGCTGTAGGAACTGACCACGTTGCATTAGGAGCTAAAGTCACTAACCAGATTTCAACCCCATTCTCTTTTTGAGCAGCCCAGCTATCGGGTGCGGGTGATAATGCATTGGTATCTTGGTAAGTTCCCGCAATTACTTTTACTTGTATCTCACGATTTTCCTCATCCTTGTGGGTCACTACAGGGATATCTTCGTGCCATAACATTTTATAGTGTGGTGGTACCATTTTACTCGCTTTAGGCAAATTTAGCCATAGCTGAAACAGTAACAACGGATTCTCTCCTTCCGTATTCAAGAGCGGAAACATCTCACTGTGCTGCACGCCTTTACCTGCGGTCATCCATTGGACATCACCTTCTCCAAATCTCCCAGCGGCTCCTAACGAATCACTATGATCGGCGAGTCCTCTTTCTACGATGGTAATGGTTTCAAAACCTCGATGCGGATGCGCAGGAAAACCAGGAACCGTACGTCCATGATACATATTCCATCCATCTTTTCCGTTAAAATCCATTCCAATATTACGCCCCGCAAGTGATGCGTCAGGTCCTAATTGGTCATTCCCTTTTGGATACTGATCTAAGTGGTAAGCACAAAATAAAAAGGGATCTTGTGTTTCCCATTGTGATCCTAACTGTCTAATTTTCTGTATTGCTTTCATAGTCTTCATTTCCGCCCTTCGACTATCGCTCAGGATAAACTCCGACGGGCATCTCATTATTTCATTCCCGTGTAGATGGGAATCTCCTGTTATTAGTTCTTTAGTTTCTTATCCCTAGAGTACTTTGACAAGCTCAATGTGGCACTCAGGATAAGCTTTAGCGTATTTGTTCTGTTCTTAGTTGCTTTCGAGTTATTAGGGATTCTTTATACGCTTTCGCGAAAGCGTACTCATAAACACCACCCCTTAGTCGCAAAAATGTGATTCTATTACACGCTTAGTATCTCGCTCCTTGACTGATATTAGCCGATGATTTTTGAATAAAATCACGAATATCATCATTGGCTTTAATCAAATCTTCATTACGTAAATACATCATGTGTCCGCTACGGTATCCTTTAAAACTCAATCGATCAGAAAGCTTTCCTGAAGCATTGAGTTGCCACATCACATACTTTGCATTAAAATACGTAGTTGCGCCATCAAAATATCCACTCTGAATCATGACGTTTAGATTTTTATTGACACCCATCGCTTCTCGCAATGCAGCTCCTGTATTATTATTGGTGCGATCCCAAGGACGCACAGGCCCAAACATATTGTACGTTAAATCGGTTTTAAGACCTAATTCTTCCTGATAGTAATAGTTAATTGCTGGTGTAAAGGAATGTAACCAAGAGGTGAGTTCGCTATTATAATCAGGACGATCTCCTGCTTCTTTCACATCCAATCCTTTGTAACGAGAATCCAATCGACCGATGGTTAGGCCATCGCGATCTCTTAATAAGTCTTTCCAGAAATACGCTTTAGGTACTTCTAGGTTATGTTGTCTGATCGTACGTTCTGATAAACCAGAATAATACGCCATTTTTTTAATGACCTCTTCTTTTTTCGCAGGATCGATGTACCCAGTATTGACCATCACAGGAAGGAGTTCATTCACCGCATATTGCTCACTTTCGGCTAGAACTTCAGGAAGGTCTTTGTTTTGCAAGGCAGGTGGTAACATCTTGTGATACCAAGCTGCTGCTGTAAAATACGGAAGACGATTCGCCACTTCGACAGGCCCATCAAATTCAAATCCTATTTCTGTTGGAGATACGAGAATTACCCCGTTGATGTACATCCATTGGCTGTTTTGAAGTTCGGCTGCCAGACCAGAAACACGGGTCGTACCATAACTTTCACCAATTAAGAATTTAGGAGAACGCCAGCGATTATTTCTAGTGACAAAGGTATTGACCCATTCAGCTAAATACTTGACATCAGCATTCACGCCAAAAAATAGTTTTTTGTCTGGCATCTTCCCGTCTTTACCAGGAATCAAGCGACTATAGCCTGTATTCACTGGATTGACAAAGACGATGTCAGCCACATCCAAAATCGAATTCGGATTACTTTTTACACCATACGGTTGCACAGCAAACCCTTCATCATCAATTTTTAAAATACGAGGTCCCGTATAGGCAATATGCATCCACACCGAAGCAGATCCTGGTCCACCGTTAAAAGAAATCACCAACGGTCTGTTCTCATCATTTTTGATGTCGCTACGTTTATAGTAGGTGTATAGAAGAGAAGCGATCGGCATTCCTTCCTCATTCCACACCGGCTGAAACCCAGCCGTGGCAGTGTACGGAATTGTTTTCCCTTTAATCGTCGTCGTATGATTGGTAACGACCGTTTCATCAATAGGGACGCTCACTTTTTGAGACATCATATCTTTCGACATCGTTTTGTCTTGTGCATACGTTGTTATGCATAGAAGACTAGCAAATACAAATAGGGATAGTGTTTTTTTCATGGTTATTCATTTTCACCTCCGTGAAGACGGAGGTCTTAATTAATTATTATTTGCTCATTCCAAAATAGCGTACTGTTCTATTTTAGAGTATTACTCTATTTTTATTCCCCCTTTGGGGGTTAGAGGGATTTCACACCTCCCTCAATTCCTTACTTTGACAAGTGTCACACTGAGCTTGTCGAAGTGCTCAGCACAGACCTTCCTATGAGGGAAGCTTTATTTTGTACTTCCAACTTCCAACTTCCAACTTCGTACCTAGACCTATTCATGCTCTTAACTTCAAAATAACGGAAGATTCAAAACTGATTTGTGCCAAAAGCTACAAATCATTTTGAATACACCACCGCCTAAAGGATGCTACGTACACGTTATTCAATCGGCATTCGTATTTCTACTTTCGTTTTTCGTATTTATTCATGACTTTAACTTCATAGTAACGGAAGATTCAAAACTGATTTGTGCCAAAAGCTACAAATCATTTTGAATACACCACCACCTAAAGGATGCTACGTACACGTTATTCAATCGGCATTCGTATTTCTACTTTCGTTTTTCGTATTTATTGATGCCCCACGTGACACCCGCATCCTGGGATTGTAAAGCTATTACTTTCCTCATGCCATGGAAACGCTTCACTCTGCCTAGTGTTTTCCCACCAGAATTGTCCACGTTCTTTCTCTGTGTTTCCTACTTCATTCATCGTTGACGTATCGTATAAACGACCATTCACCATCGTATGCGTGACATTTTCGGTATCTCGGATATTTTCAAGCGGATTCCCATCGATGATAATCAAATCAGCGAGTTTGCCTACTTTGAGCGAACCAATTTCATCACCCGCACCGATGTACTCCGCACCGTTGATGGTAGCGGCTTGTAATGCCTGTAAATTGGTCATCCCACCCTGTTGCAACATCCATGTTTCCCAATGGGCGCCGAGACCTTGTAATTGTCCGTGAGCACCCATATTGACTTTTACGCCTTTATTGGCAAGTGCGGTCACGGTTTCAGAAGTAAGGATATGTCCGTTTTGATATTCTTCATCAGGGATCATCGTACGGTAACGTGCTCTGGAATCGACAAGCGTACGTGGTGTGTATTTGAGAAGCTTTTCATTCTCCCAAACGTTATCATTTTGGTAGAAATAATATTCCCCATTGATTCCTCCATAATTCACAATTAGCGTTGGTGTATACCCCGTTTTGCTAGCGCTCCATAATTCCAATACATCTTTATACACAGGCGCTACGGGAATATTATGTTCCACACCTGTATGTCCGTCCATAATCATGGTCATGTTGGTATAAAATGTCGAACCACCTTCGGGAACGACATTGATGCCGAGTTCGCGTGCCGCTTGCATCACTTGCTGACGTTGCTCACGTCGCGGTTGATTATAACTCTTTACGGACTTGGCACCAAACGCTTTCGTACGACGAATCGCAGAACGGGCATCATCTAGATTGTTGATCACTGCTTTAAAATCACCATCGGCTCCATACAGAATAAAACCAGTAGAGTAGAGGCGTGGGCCGACCATATTACCACTTTTTAAAAGTTCACTTAGCGTGAAAATCGTCTCTGTATTCGCACTTGGGTCGTGTGATGTGGTGACACCAAACGCTAGATTGGCATAAAATGGCCAGTGCTTTTGAGCGGGAAGTCCGTAGCGGAAAGCGCCCACGTGTGCATGTGCATCCACCATTCCTGGCATAATGGTCTTTCCAGACACATCAATCGTTTTTGCTCCTGATGGAATCGTCACATTCTGACCAATCGCCGTAATCTTATTATTAGTCACAACGATGGTTCCGTTTTCGATCACCTGATCTCCTTCCATGGTGATGATACGAGCATTGGTAAATGCGGTAACGCCTGAGGGCTTGTCTGTTTTCGCTTTAAGCGAAATAACAATTGCGTTCACCTCCATTTCTGGAACTTCTGTTGGTGATCCAGGTAAGAAGGTAAATCTGTTTTTGATTTCGTTAGAGAAATACTGATCTCCGAGTGTCCACATCACTTTTTGACCGTTAGGCGACCAGTGAAGGTTGATCCCTGCATCTTTGGCGATTTGTGAGACGGGAACATATTTGGAGTTATTATCAAGATCGATGGTCTGCCCGTTCATCACCAAAGGCGCGAGATAGGCTTTATGAAGATTGGTATAGGCAATCCATTTGTTATCAGGACTTGGGACGAGTCGGTTGGCGTATTTTGAAGTCACGTGTGTACGTTCGTCATTTCCTTCCAGATTTACTGAAATCAAACTCTTAGTCAAATCTCCAAAATACGTTCCTCCTGTTTGTAAAAAGATGCGTTTCCCATCGGTGCTATATATCGGATATTCTCCTTTTTGTGTAATCAGTTTCGGTTGTTGTCCTTGTGTTAGGGTGTAGATGCCAGGTTTTTTCGCGAAAGCGAGCCCCTGATCGGTATTGCGAGGTTCTTTGCGATAAATGATCTTGTTCGCGCCTGCCGAGGCAGGAGCAAAAGAAGGCGTCCGATAAATCCCTTTTTCTGTCGTCCATGTCTGTGATGTCCCGCCGTTGATCGATATCGAACGAATACTTCCATAATTTTCATCATTCCACGTGACATACACAAGCTGTTGTCCATCTGCCGAAAATGAAGGTTCAAATTCAAAGTCTTCGTTTTGGGTGGTGATGCGTTGCGGTGTTCCGTTAGGTAACGTCTTTTTATACAGCTTTCCGAGCGCACTAAAAACCAACGTTTTTCCATCAGGCGACGTCGTGGCATGACGAACCACTTTGACATCAAATTCATCAGGAGCGACAGGGGAGTTGAAATGCACGGTTTCGGCGATTTGTAAAGTGACATCTGCCGTAAACGGAATCACGGAATGGCTGTAATTTTTGATATTGACTTTATTGATTTTTCCCGCCGACCAGAAAACGATTTCTTCGTTATTTGGCATCCAATCAAAATTAGGATACACGCCAAAAATCGCCCACGCTTCCTGCTGATCTTTATTGAGCGCATCATACACCGGCCATTCTTCACCTGTCGCCAAGTCATGAATATACAACACCGATTTGGTGCGAACACGCTTTATAAACGCTAGGAGTTTCCCGTCTGGCGACACCGTAGGACGGGCAGCACCACCAGGGCCATTGGTGAGGGTTTTGATATCCCCATCCTTAAAATCATAGCGTTGGATGACATAAATCTGTTTGTTAGGATCTTTATTGTATTGGAAACTTCCACCCGGATAGACATCTTCACTATAATACAGATATCTTCCATCAGGCGACACCGAAGGTTCGTTGACATCCTGCTGATCGTTTTTACGTTTGGTGAGTTGTAACCCACTGCCGCCTGTGATATGATATTGCCATAATTCCCCAGCGCCTAACGAACGCCCAGAGGTAAAGTGTTTACGTGCAATCAGAAATTGCCCATCGGGTGTCCACGCAGCGTTATTGAGGAGTCGAAACGTTTCTTTCGTGACTTCTTTAGCTTCGCTACCATCTGGATTCATGATCCAAATATTATCGCCACCGCCTGCATCACTTGTAAACGAAATTTTAGAACCATCTGGAGAAAACTTAGGTTGTACTTCAAACGGAATCCCCGTGCGAAGCGCCTTCGCTTTCCCACCTGAAATCGGCATGGAATAAATATCTCCCATGAGATCAAACACCACCGTTTTCCCGTCAGGACTCACATCCAAGTTCATCCACGTCCCTTCATCTGTGGTAAACGAATGCGGTTGATAGTTAAAGCTTGCCCCAGGATTGGCGACATCCCACTTGGCTTCTTTAGCGTCTTTGTCTTTTTTGTTTTTCTTCTTTTTCTTTTGGGCGGATGCCGGAATTGCAAGCGCAAGTGCTAGAAATACTAAGAGTATTTTTTTGGTCATTATGGTGGGTTTAATACGGATTCTAAGGTACGGAAATGTTGGGAAAGGGGCGTGTTAAAGGGGTGTTAAGGGGGAGGTTTTGAAAATCTGATTTGTATATAATAAAAATAAATAAGTTTTGTAATTTGTAAAATGCTGGTGTAGTGTATATTTGGGTTGTATATTATAATTTAATTATTTAAAATGAGTTTTGAATATTCTGTTTTCATTAGTTATCGGAGGAATAAAGGTAATAGAGGTTTTTTGAAAAATTTCAAAGAAATAGTAGAAACCGAGGCCATGGATGTAACTAACTTGAAAAATGCTTTTTTTGACGAAGATTCTATTAGATGGGGAGTTGAATTTGACGATAAAATATATGATAGTATCATAAAATCTCATTTTTTCATTCCTTTGTTCAACTATATATACCTTCACGAAGATAATGATTGGTGTGCCCGAGAACTTTACTATGCAATAGAGGTTGAAAAAATTATAAGAAAGGCGTTAGATAATAATGACTTTTGTTACATACTTCCAATAATTCATAAAGGATCTATAAATATATTACCTAATTGCATTAATAATAAGAATGCAAAGGAAATACGCAGAATAATTCTTTCAATAAAAAAGAATAAAGACAATAATAAGACGGAGGATTTTCGTGATTTTTTAGAAACTAATTTTTCAAAAAATTTTGATATAAAAAACCAAATAGAAATAGACTTAGTTAAGCTTTGTTCAAGTATTAAAAAACCTACCGATGAAGAAATAAAAAAATGGATTCTAGAACAAAAGCAAATCATTCGTAAAAAAGAGTCCTTAACACCTCCATTATATACTAAAAATGAATAACGAAAACTACGATAAGGATATGATTGGTAAGGTTATTACATTTTACTCTTATAAAGGAGGAGTAGGAAGGACTATGTCTCTTATGAATGTTGCCTGTATAATGGCAGAAAATAAAAAAAGAGTATTAACTATTGATTGGGATTTAGAAGCTCCAGGACTTCATTCTTTTTTTAATCTAAACACTGAAGATTTATCGAAACCTGGACTAGTCGATTTAATTATTGAATTTATTGAATTTATTAAAATTGATAATAATAATGATGAAGATAAATTCATGCAATTTTTGGACAAAAATATTAACAGGTTTATTATCAAAGGAGCACCTGTAGGGAGTAAAGGTTTGAGTATAGACCTAATTAAATCTGGAAGGTTTGATAAAGATTATGTTGCAAAATTGAATAGCATTAATTGGATCGAACTATATAAAGAAGCTCCTACCTTTTTTAGAACATTAGCTATGTTCTTAGAGTCTAAATATGACTATACGTTAATAGATTCAAGGACTGGACTTTCAGACACTAGTGGTGTTTGCAATATGTTAATGCCTAGCGTTTTGGTTCTAGTTTTTGTTTTGAATAATCAAAATTTAGATGGTATAATTGATATAGCAAAGCAAAGTGTTAATTACAGATTGGATTCAAATGACTATAGAGATTTAACAGTTCTCCCATTACCATCAAGAATTGATAATGAGAATCCTAACGTTTTAGCAGATTGGATAAAAAAGTATACTTTAAAATTTGAAAAGTTATTTCAAGAATTATACTTGTTAGACAATTGTGAATTGGTAAATTACTTTAATAAAGCTAAAATACCATATAAACCTATATATGCGTATGGTGAAAATATTCCAGTACTTATAGAAAAAGGCGATAATGATTTCTTTATTTCCTATCATTATAAACAATTTTATGAACTAATTCAAGATAATATAGAGTCTTGGGAGGTTCTTTCTGCAAAAGAGTACCGAGTTAATGAAGAAAAAGCTCGTTCGCATTTAGAAAGAGGAATACATTTTATTTCAAAGAATGAGTTTGCTAATGCTATAATAGAATTAAAAAAAGCAGAACAACTTTTTCCGAAGAATGCTGAAGTTTATTTTTATTATGGAAAAGCACTCTATGAGTTGGCTAAGCAAAAAAAGGATATTTCTTTTTATGAAGATAGTTATTATATGTATGAACTTTCTGCAGCATTAGCTCCGAACAATTATCTTACTTTTTTTAATTGGGGTAATGTGATCTTTAATCAAGCGATCCTTGATAACAATGAAGTTTTGTACAAAGAAAGTTATGACAAATATAATACATCATTAAAATTAAATTCATCTCATGATTTAGAGTTTTATGAACCTAACGTACCTAAAGAGGTTATGAGTCAGGGGGCGGTTGCTATTGCAACATATTTAACTATGCTAAATAAAACTTCTGAGACTTTCTTAAATGAAGCACGTATTATTGTTTTAGGGGATAAAGGATCTGGAAAGACTTCTATGGTAAGAAAGTTAATAGATTTCAATGCAGGAATGACAAACCCAGAGGAAAGTACGGCAGATGTAGATACCTCCACATGGAAACTTGCTAAAGAGAATATTAACGTTCAGATTTGGGATTTTGCAGGACACACGGTTACGCATGCTATACATCAATTCTTTCTTTCTGAACGTTGTTTGTATCTCCTAGTGTATAATGGACGTACTGAAGATACCAGTAGCTTGGAGTATTGGTTGGATCATATGAAAAATTACGGAGGGAATTCTGAAGCGATTATTCTAGTAAATGAACGAGATACACATCATTATGAGATTCCGATCAATCGTTTAAAAGAACAATATGCGATTGCAGGGGTGTATTATTTAAATATAGAAAAAGACAAACAAAAGTTTAAAAAATTTCGAAATGATCTATCTGATTATATTGCAAATAACCCTTCTTGGAAATATCAGGAAATCCCTAAGAGTTATTATCAAGTAAAAGAAGAACTAGAACAATTATTTACTAAAAATAAAGTTGGAGAAGCGCGGGAATTAATTACAAGGGAGACTTTTGATACGATTGCTCAAAAATATGGGATAGAAGATTCAGAACGTTTATTAAAAGATTTACATGCGTTAGGAATTAGTTTCTGGTATAAAGGGATGGAACAATACAATACCTTGATCTTAAATCCAGAATGGATCAGTGATGGAGTGTATCAAATTATCAATTGGGTACATAATCAAAAAACACATGAGATCGCCTTATCTGATTTTAAGAAGGTGTTTGCAAAAGATAAAGAGCGGTATCCTAAAGATCAATATCACTTTTTGTTTGATTTAATATTGAATTATGAACTTGCTTATAAAATAGGTAAAGGAAATAAATTAATTATACCTCATTTATTAAAAGAAGATCAACCTGCTAATCTTCCTACTTTTGAAATAGGAGATAGTCTGATGCTAAAATACAAAGCAGATCATGCGTTACCACCGCATACCATCTCTCGTTTTATTGTGAAGCATAGTGATCAGATTAGAAAGCAAGGAAATACCTATTTTGTATGGCGGTATGGAGTGATTCTGGAGGATGGAAAAGGAAATACAGCCTTAGTTCGTGAATGGGATCGTGCGATTGATGTCTCTGTAAAAGGACCCTCTAAAACTGAATATATTAGTCAACTTCGAGCAACCTTAAATGCCATTTTTGATGGGTATAAAAGTGAGAAACCAGAGTTGCAGTATAATATTAATCCTTTTGGTGATGAATCGTATTTAATAGAATATACTCAAATATCTGAGCATATAGGAAAACCTCAAGAGAACTGGTTGGCTGAAAAACTAATATTATCCTATAAAGATAGAGGCCTAAATCACTATGATCCAATTTCAAATCAGAATATTAGTATAAAAGCAATTTTAGATGAATATAGTATTCCATACAATCAAAAAATAAATTTTATAAACAACCCTCAAACAGTTAATACAGGAGATCATTCTAATATACAGGCGAACACCCTTAACTTTAAAGAGTGTAATATCTCTTTGCAAGGGAGTCTAAATGAACTTGCTTTTGAACTTTCAGAGAATGGAGAAGCAGAAGCTGCTAAAGAACTTGAAAACGCAGCTAAGGCTTTAGAGAAAGTTGAGAATGAAACGAATCCAGATCAGGTTAAGAAAAAAGGTGTTTGGAATCGTTTAAAGCGAACTATTGCAAATCTAAATGATGAAAAATCAACCTTACATCAAGCGGTAAAACTTCTCAAAAATGGAAAAGCACTCGTCAAAGGAATCATGGATACGTATGAAAAAGTTAGCCCGTGGATAGAGCAAATGACTCAATCATAGAAGATTCTTCTATTTCACCTGAATGTCACCCTGAGCGTGTCGAAGGGCTATCCTTAGTTTGGGCTTCGACAGGCTCAGCCTGACAACCTATAGTCTTTTCGACAAAATGTAACGCCGAGAAATCCCACAAGCGGCTCATTTTTATATCAGAAAAGCCTACTGTCATGAGATTTCCTACCTGTGGCAGGCAGGCTCGGCGCTACGCTTTGTCGAAATGACTGCGCTCTTCATTTCGACAGAACGAGGTACGAGTGACGAGAAATCGCATAAAGTAGATCAATCATAACTTGACCTTAAAGCCATAGTTAGATGTGTGATCTCTCCTGCCGTCGAGATGACTGAATGTTCTTTTTAGTCTGTATTTTCAATCGTATGCAACCTCCCATTTTTAATCGTATGTATCACACTTTGTGTATTCCTAATATCCTCTAGTGGATTTTTCGAGAGTATCACTAAATCTGCTTTGTTGCTGATGGCAATGCCGTAGCCTTCTTTTTGGAGGAATTGGCTTCCGTTGTATCCAGAGGTTTGTAGGGCTTGTAGAGGAGTGAGTCCTGCGATTACCATTTGCTCTAATTCTTTGTGAAGCGATGGGCCAGGATAGGTGTAGGAGTTAAACGCGCCACAGTCTGAGCCGGCAAGGATGCGTACGCCCGCATCGTGTAAAGATTTAGTGAGTTGAATAAAGAATTGTTGGAGTTCTTTGCGGTCTTTTTTTGCTTTCGCGGAAGCGTTTAAAGCGCCTTTTACACGTCCTTCGTATGTTTTTACAAAGGCATCTTCTAGATGAGAAAGGTATGGGTCTTGCGAGTGATCGACTTCATCTAAATAACTCAAAATATCCCCAATATGAAGGGTAGGGGTGACAAAAACGTTATTGGACTTAAGTCGTGTAAAGGTTTGCTTTGCAGTCGCTTCGTCATAAGTGGCGATGAGTTGCGCCATGCTTCCCCAGAAACCGAGTTTACCGTCTATAATTTGTTGGGTGATCTCTTTTTCTTTGGAGGAACAGCCTTTCAAAACATAGTATAAATGCTCCACATTGTCGAGTCCAGCATCAATCGCTTCCTCTAATTCGACGGTAAATGGCATGTGTCCAGAGGTAATCATACCTCTGGTTTCGGCAGCTTTTATGATGTCTAGATAGTGCTTTCGCGAAAGCGTACTATCGTACAATTTCACATAATCTGTCCCGAGTGCTTGCAATGAGTCTAATGCGGTGGTAATGTCTTCTTGCGAACTTACAGGCAACGAACCTTCCCAACGCGCCTTGGGACCGTCAAGTTTTGGTCCTGAGGTATAAATCGTAGGTCCTATACGTTTACCTGCCTGAATTTCTTGATTCCATTGTTGGACTTGAGGTGTCAAATCACCACCTGCGTCACGCACGGTGGTGATACCGTAGTTGATGTACTGGGCTAAGAATTTTTCATTTTGAGCAATGAGGGGTTCGCCTCCGCGAAAATGTACATGGTTATCCCAAAAACCCGGAAGCACATACGCACCTTTTACGTTGATATGTGTAAAGGTGTGGAAACCAGTTTTCATCTCAGGCGTGGTTTCTACAAGAATGCCTTTATTGATATACAAGGTTTGTTTGGTGATTTCTCCAGATTGAACATCGATGACGTTAGCATTGGAGATCACAAGATCAAAACTTTCTTTATTGGATTCCTTGGAAGACTCTTTTGGGATTTCTTTAGACCCATCCTTACAACTTAGCGTTAGAAAAATAAGAATACAGCTACTAATACTTAAAAATTTTCTCATCGTTTTTCTTGTTTATATACTTTTCCATTTTTCATGACAAACGTCACATTTCTTAGTTTGGTTATATCTTTTGTAGGATCACCAGGTACGGCAATCAAATCTGCCCAGTAGCCTTCTTTAATGTTTCCTAGTTTTTCCAAATGAAATACGTTTGCATTGACAGCAGTTGCTGCACGTAATGTCTGAATGGGCGTCATCCCATATTCCACCATGAGTTCGAGTTCGCGATAATTCTCTCCGTGCGTATACACGCCCACATCCCCGCCAAAACCAATCGTCACGCCCGATTGTAATGCAAGTGCAAAAGAGGCTTTTTTAATACGGATGCGATCGGGGTCTGGGTCTGTGGCTTTATTCCATCCTTTGTATTGAGAGACGGCATCTCCAGCAGCCAATGTAGGATAGAAAGCAACGCCTTTTTCTTTCATGAGTTTAAAGGTTTCTAAGGTGCCTCCATCTCCGTGTTCTATAGTTTCGACCCCTGCAAGGATCGCTCTTTTCATCCCTTCGGGCGTACTAGCGTGGGCTACGGCATATCGTCCAGCGGTTTCTGCTGCTGCAATCATGATATCGAGTTCTTCTTGTAAAAAAGTCGGTTGCGAGGTTTCTCCAGCCCGCCAACGGTAGTCGGCGTAGATTTTAATAAAATCGGCACCATTGCCTAGTTGTCTTCGCACGGCTTTGATGACTTCAGTGGTTCCGCTGGCAGATTCTGCGCCGAGAGGAACGGTGACACCTTCGTGAAATCCTTTAGGACCATAGGCTCCCGTAGCGACAATTGCTGGTCCCGCAACCAATAGGCGAGGTCCAGGAATGATGCCTTGATCGATTGTTTTCTTTAAGTAGACATCGCTGTATCCAGCACCTTCAGAACCGAGATCTCTCATGGTGGTCACGCCTGCCAATAAAGAGTTTTCTGCGTGTACCACACCTCGTATGGCTCTTTCGGTATGGGATTCTTTTAATACCTGATCGTTCCAAGTCGTTTCATTATACGGGTGTAATAACAAATGCGAATGTCCTTCTATCAATCCGGGCATTAACGTCATGCCTTCTAAGGGGATGGTAAAATGACGATCTGTTTTGTCTGTTGAAACGCCTACATAGGCGATGATACTATCTCTCACGACCACTACCCAATCTTTATGAAGTGTTTCTCCATCAAAAACCGCATCGGGTTTTAAGGTGGTTTGCGCGTAGTTTTGTGTGATGCTTAATGCAATCAAAAGAAAAAGTATTTTCTTCATAGTTGGTATTGGTTTTGTGTACGCTTTCGCGAAAGCGGAAATCTTATAATTAGTTATTCGAATTAAGGGCTGAAAATTTAAACTTTGACTCATATTTAGTACGCATCACTTCTTTTTCTGACCCCAACCACCACTGTCTCTTGATTTTTGATTGGCTTCGCATAGGAGAATAATTTCTTGAATGCGTTTTTGTTTGGTTGCTTCTCGCTTTGCTTGATTGAGCCAGTATAGGTAGCTTTTTCGATAGCTTGGGGCAAAATTTTGAAAGTTTGTATACGCTGTTGTATTGGTATCAAATGCTATTTGTAAATCTTCTGGAATGATGCCATTCTCTACATTGTCTAGGAGTGTCCATGAGCCGTCTTTTTTGGCTTGTTTAATGAGGCGTCTTCCGCTTTCGTGCATCAGTCCTTTCTTTTCAAGGGTGATGATATAGGTTTTATTCAGTTTGCTCCAGACACTTTTAGGATTTCGCGGAGAGAAATACTGTCTTCGTTTTCCATTGCCTAGGCTTTTGACAGTGCTATCGATCCAACCGTAACAGAGCGCTACTTTCACCGCTTCTTCCCAACGCATGGATGGGGTATTTATTTCTATTTTATAAAAAATTAAATAGACCCCTTTTGTTGTTGTGTGGTTATCGTGTAACCAATCTCGCCAATCGGCATCACAGGGAAAATATAATTCTGGGATCGTATTTGTCATGTACTTAAATACTCTTTTTCAATTCAGTGATTTTATAAATTTAGGATCAAGATACTTAAAAATATGCGTTGTTTGGATTTCTTTTAATTTGGTGTTTCCTAAAACGTAAAAAGCCTTTAAGCTAATTTTAGCATAAAGGCTTTTTAGTGTAATTTAAAAAATTAGTTATTGGATAATCCCACCACAGCTGACGCGTGCTCCAGCATCACCACTAGGCTGTGACGTAAAATCGTCTGTTCCTTGATGAACGATAATGGCTTTTCCTACAATGTCTTTCTTTTCGTCTCCACATCCAATACACCATTCGTTTGTTTTGAAGTTCACCACGCCGTTTCCATTTTCATCGGCTTCAAAGTTTCCAATGTCTCCTTTGTGGTATCCCGTTTCTGCACCCCATTCTCCATGTGGTTGTGCAGTAGGATTCCAGTGTCCTCCTGCAGATTTTCCATCGGCTGATGAGCAATCTGCTTTTTCATGGATATGAATCGCGTGTGTGCCTTCAGAAAGACCATGGATAGCAGCCATCGTACTAACGGTACCATTAGATTCTTCAAAAACGACACTTCCAGTAGCTTTACTGTCACTTTTTGCTTCTAATGCCATTTTGAGCCTTTTGATTTCAACGTCTTCTTTTACGACTTCCTTTACTTCTTCAACGACCTCTTTTTCTGTGGTTTTTGTCTCTTCTTTACAGCTTGCAAATAATGCCATTGCTATCAGAGCGCTTGCGATATATGTTGTTTTCATAGGGTATGTTTTTTTGTTTTTAATGGTTTGGTTTAAAATGAACTCTAAGATACACGTTTTTCTATTTACTAAAAAGTATTATAGCAATTACAACTTATTATGGATTGATTACTATCTTTTAAAAGTTAAAATAACCCAAATAGAATACTTCTTTTTCTTTCAATCACGTATTTATACGTATTAATTAAGTTACTATATTTTTGTCTAAGTTATTGTTTTTATGTAACTTACAATGATTTTTTTAATCACTTTGTATATGAAGAAAATGCAAAATAGTAAATTCTAAAATTATCTAGATAACGAATTTACAACATTTTCGAAATGGAGGATATACTATATCTCCTTTAATAGATGAAGATAGATTTTATAGTATTACTATAAAACTATTTCAAGATTCCTAGCCTCATGATTAGTTCTCTTTGAATATGGAATATGTAGAAAGGCATATATGATAACAGAAGACTTAAGATAATTAGAATACTTTTTCTATGTCAAAGTGTTCTGTAGCTAAAGATATTCTATCGTGATGAATAGACATATTACTTGGGTGTCTATAAATGACCAAGTTTCATTTAATTTTTAAATATTTTAATTATGAAAAAAATACTGAATTTAGGAAAACAATTAAGTACAACGGAACAAAAAGATATTTTTGGAGGAGGACAATCTAAAAATCCTTGCCCATGTACTACTAATTATGAAAATCATGGTAATGGTGAATGCTCATATCCAGCAGTTCAATCTGGTTTCCCATCTGGGTTGAGGTGCCTTGGAAGCATACAACCTAATGGAACGTGTTGTGTTGGTTAACCTCTAAATATAAAAAACCAGGCTACTTTTGTAGCCTGGTTTTTTGATATTGATTGATGTGTTTATTATCGTTTAATTAATTCTCGCGGATCGGTAATTCCTCGTTTTAGATTTTCAAAAATGAGTAGCGATTTATCTACTTGCGTTTGATCGTTTTTAAACCGTTTTACATAATAAATCAATCCTCTTTTTCTACCGTCAGTTAATTTTTTAAAATAAGAAAACCCTTCTGGATCACTATCCATCACAGCTTGCATTGTCTCAGGAATTTCTACCCCATAGGTAGTGGTATTTTCAAAAAGTTGAAACTCAAAAAAATCGGTAGGGAAGACTCCCAATGCTTTTTGATATCGTTTTCCAAAACTCACAATGTAATTTCCTTGATATAAACGAAGCGCTCCATGAAATTCTATCTGTTGATCCTCAAAAAATGCTTTTATGTGAATGCGTTTATGCCCAGCCTCTGCAAAAGGAACTGCGTGTTCTTCGGGTATGATGACACCGTGAGTTCCTGTGATATGAACGGGGAATTTAGGCGTATGCATTGCCATCATTTACAAATTACATTTCCTCTCCAAAAAAGATCGCATTCATTAATAGCTTATTTGTTCCGTACCAGAAGGCTCTAAAATTGGTGTTATCTGTAAAAAGAATAATTTCTCCTCTTCCTGAACTTTGGTGTACAAAAGGTCTTGTTTCTGGAATCGCTTTTAAATTGATCTTGCTAATATATCCTGATTGTAACGGATTTTTAGTGTATTGAATAGGATTCTTATAGCTCGTTGAATCTGCTTTAATAAAAATGGTCGTGTTTCTAAATAGCGAAATCCGATCATCTTCATACCCAAAATTAATTGGGTGAGAACGATCTTGTTTTGCTTCAAAAATAGCACCTCCAATCACTTGCGCACCACTAAAATCTCTACGTTGCTCAAAAGTGACGTTCTTGGCAAGGTTCTCTGTTTTTTCAAAAGAGATATTCAACATTTTGTTTCTTTCCAACCAATTGGCAGCATTACGATATCCAATCAGCGTTCCTCCGTCTCGTACCCAATCTTTTAATTTTTCTGTTTTTCCTTTATCTAACACACCAAACGAATGTGGAATGATAATATCGGTATAACGGCTTAAGTCAGCGCGATCTAAATTTTTGATATCTAATTTTGTAATTTTCATATCATAGCGTGTATCAAATACATGCCAGATTTCTCCTGTATCGTGCGGATTAAATCCTTCTCCTAGAACAATCGCTACTTTTGTAGGTTTTAGTGCTCTAAACTGTCCACTACCTAGGTCAATTCCTTCGGTAAGTCCTGTGCCAACAGCAGTGATGTCTACTTTACTTTCTTTAGAAATGGTACTTAAAAACGCATTCAATTCTTGTGCATTCATTTTTTGATTTTGCACAGGAATAAAGATGGTTCCATAGTCATAAGAGTTTCCTTCTAGTGTAAATTGCTCCATACCTACTTTTGCACGTAGTTCTGCGTTGAGGATTTTGTTAAGTGCTTTAGGCGTGTAGTATTCATGCCATTGCATCAAGTAGCCGTAGGTACTTGTTGTCACTGCTTTTGGCGTACGCATCTGCAATTCCTGAATGGCAGGTCCAGCATTTGTGATGGTTGCATTCTCCGTAAAATTCAATCCAAAAGAAAGCGGGAATGACCAAGCCGAGATATCGTAGAAGAGGCTGTCTTCAAAAGTGGTTCGTTTTTCAAACATGGCTTTGATGAGTCGGCTTTGACGCTGACTTTTTGGTACAATATAACTATAGCCTTTTTTAAATTCTTTTCCGCTTTCGCGAAAGCTATTATCGACTTCATGCACTTCTATTTTATGTCTTTTTAATACTTCGGCTAAGTGGTACGCACTTGCGGCGTCTTTCTCACTTCCAAAAGCATACGCTCCACCTTTAGACTCTTTACGAGCATTATTGAAAAAATCGCGTTGGTAATCGAGTAATTCAGTTCGCATACTCTGTGCAGCTTCTAAAGTTGAAAGGAACGCAGTAAACTGATTTCTAATCGTAAATTTGAACTCTAATAATCCATTTTCAGTTTCTTGTACATGTCCTCGCGAACTCGCTTGTTCAAATAAAATACCAATACTTCCATTAATATCAGGAAAGGTAGAACCTTTGCCATAGTAAAAATCATCAAAACTCTCTTCTGTGTAATAAAGGCTACCTATTTTATCAAGTGCTTTTGCGTGATAATTTCCTATTTTTTTGGTCAGTTCTTGATTGAGTTTTGGCGTTAATGGATGCGTACGTGACTGTATTCCTGGTTGGAAAAAGAAAGAGGCATTACTCCCCATCTCATGATGATCTGTTAAGATATTTGGATACCAATGGTGAAATGTTTTGATACGGGCTCTAGATTCTGGTAATTGTACAGGTAACCAATCACGGTTCATGTCAAACCAATAATGATTAGAACGACCTCTAGGCCATACCTCGTCGTACTCACGATCTTGCGGATCTGCATTGATGTTGATACTTTTATTAGTATTTGCCCAATAGGCAAAACGTTGTAATCCGTCAGGATTAAACGAGGGGTCAAAAAGAATCACAGTATTTTCTAGTAAGGTATCTATTTTTGCACCTTGTGCTGCAGCCAAGTAATAAGCGGCTACCAGCCCTGCATTTGCTCCCGAAGGTTCATTACCGTGTATGGATAATCCTTGGTATACTACAATAGGCATCTTTGAAGTAGAAAGCGAAGTACTTCCTGTCTCCGTAAGTTTTACATGTTCTTTACGGATGTCTTCAATACGATTATGATTGGAAGGGGAGGTAATAGTCAACAAAAGTATGGGTCTTCCTTCAAAGGTAGTTCCTCTATTTTCTATAGAGATACGATCACTAGCTGCGGCTAGCGTACGCATATACTCAGATAGTTTATCATGACTTACGTGCCATTCTCCAGGCACAAACCCAATCACACTTTCTGGCGTAGGGATATTTTTATTGTAGGTGACGTCTTGGGGTAAGTAATAAGACATATCTACTTTGCCTGTTTGAGCAAAGGTAGGAGTGATCGCTAAAAATAGAAAAACGTAAAGTAAACGCATAGTGTAATGGTTGCTATTAGTGAGTTGTTTATTCAGTTAACTACTGAAGCACTAAAAATAAGATAAATTTTATTGTATAGTATACTATTTAGAGTGCTTTTAACAAGTCTCTTTATATGAGGCCCTCTTGATTTGTGTTCAAATAAAAACCCCATCAAAATGACGGGGTTTACTATTTTATATAAGATAGATGGTTATATATCTTCAAAATTCACATTGGTGAAATCTTCTGCGCTTGGAACTTCGGCTTCGTCTTTAGTTCCATCATTATCTTCTACAGTTTCTGAACGCTGGTAATCGCTTTGATGACGATCACTGATAACTTCTTCTCCTTTTTCTTCAAGAATGTAGGAAGTCATTTCATTTAAAATGTCTGTAAATCCAGTAAAATCTTCTTTGTAAAGATAGATTTTATGCTTTTTGAAGTGAAATGAACCATCGTCATTTGTAAACTTCTTACTTTCAGTAATGGTTAAGTAATAATCTCCAGCTTTTGTTGAGCGTACATCAAAGAAATATGTTCTTCTACCAGCTCTTAGTACTTTTGAGAAAATTTCTTCATTATCCCTCGAATCATAATCACTCATAATCAATATGTAGTTTTTAGTTTTTTAGTAATTCCTAGATCAAAAATGATAAAAAAAAGAATGTCGCCCAATTTTTTTTTACATTTCTTTCTCATCCAATTGTTTTAGATATAATTCTTTGTAATAACCTTCTTGTTTTATAAGCTGATTATGAGAACCTTGCTGTATGATTTTACCATCATCAAGAATTATAATTTCATCTGCATTTTTTGCAGAAGATATCCTATGACTTACAATTATAGTGGTTGTATCTTCACTTATCTGATGTAAACTCTCTAGAATCTGCTCTTCAGTTTCTGTATCTACAGCACTTAAAGAATCATCTAATAAGATTATTTTTGGTTTGCTTATAAGAGCTCTCGCAATTGATACACGTTGTCTTTCACCGCCAGATAACTCGTGAGGATATCTATTCGTATAAGTTTTATTTAAACCAACTTTTTCAAGTAAATCTATCGCTATCTCATTTCTTTCATTTGTAGAATACATTTTATGAATAATAAAAGGTTCAATAATTATTTTTGAAATAGTCATCATAGGATCTAGAGAAGAGTAGCTATCTTGAAAAACAATTTGCATTTCTTTTCTATATTTTTTTAATTCTTGTAATTTTAGATCTGTAATATTGTTATTATTAACAAAAATCTCTCCTTCCGTTATATCGAGTAACTTCATTGCCATTAAGGCACAGGTAGATTTTCCAGATCCTGACTCGCCAACCAAACCTAAAACTTTTTTAGCTTCAAGTGAAAATGAAACATTGTCTACAGCTACAAACGTATCATCATTCTTTGATAAAAAATTGGTAATATTTTTTGTTTCAGAATAAATTTTAGAAACATTTTTTAATTCTAATACCTTTTGCATTTATGTTCCTGCATACCAAAGATCTCTATCTTCTTTAGATATTTCTTTAAGCCTTTTTTTGCCTGGCTCTTTTCCAGGGATACTATCAATAAGAGCTTTTGTGTAAGGA
>ERZ651776.2320-NODE-2320-length-20937-cov-47.812800_pt1 | contig 20937 bp, 17 predicted proteins | sample MGYA00514761_ERZ651776 | MGnify/ENA metagenome assembly ERZ651776 | reverse complement strand
TCAAAACAAAAATGGTTTAAATGGTACACTCTTGCTAGTGCAGCATCATTTGTAATGATACTTGCTATTACTTGGGGCTGGTACAGTAATGATGGAGATATCTCTTACGGCAGACTAACAAGAATACCTTTCCAAGAAATACAATGGTATCACGCAGTGGCACCAGGAATACTTCTTGTATTAACAAGAGTAGGTATACCTGTTTCAACAACCTTCTTAGTTTTATCAGCTTTTGCATCAACGGTAGTACTTGAAAAGATGCTTATGAAAAGTGTTGTAGGATATGGCTTAGCAGCTGTTGCAGCATACATTTGTTGGATAGTAGTATCTAAATTTATCAATGAGAAATTTGATGAAGTTGAAGATAAATGGATAGGCTTTTGGAGAAACTCTGTATGGGTAACTTCTGCTTGGTTATGGTGGGTTTGGTTATCTCATGATGTAGCTAACATTGCAGTTTATCTTCCAAGACAAATAGATGTAAATTTATTATTAATTGTTCTTGCATACTTTACAGCTCTTCTTTTTTATATCTTCTACATAAACGGAGGAACAATTCAAAAAGTTGTTTTAGATAAAACTGGAACTAGATACGCAAGATCAGCAACAATAATTAATGTAATTTATGCTGCTGTTCTTTATTACTTTAAAGAACTTAATGATTTACCCATGTCAACAACATGGGTGTTTGTTGGTTTGTTGTGTGGTAGAGAGCTTGCAATATCTACGATGAATAAAGATTATAAGTTTAAATATGTCTTTCCACTTATTGGTAAAGACTTTCTTAAAATGACTATAGGATTGACGGTGTCAGTTGCAATTGTGCTTGCAATTCACTACATCATAATTCCAAATAATTGGTTTTAAGTATTAATTATTTAAGCTTAAACCTTGAGCACAAAAACTTAAAGATAAAGTAATTAAATTTCCCAAGACCGTAGGAATTTGGTTCTATTTTTTTAGTCTTTAATTAATTTTAGAACCCTAGATTTAATTTTTTTAATTAAACTAAATTAGTATTGAAAAATTCAATAGTTCTGCTCCAAGCAAGATCTGCATTTTTTACATCATATCTTGGAGTTGAATCGTTATGAAAGCCATGGTTACAATCTTTATAAATATGAGCTTCATACTTTTTATTATTAGCTTTTAAAGCAGCTTCATATTCAGGCCACCCTTTATTAATTCTTTCATCTAATTCTGCAAAATGCAGCATTAACGGAGCTTTAATTCTTGGAACGTCTTCTGCTTTTGCCTGGCTGCCATAAAAAGGCACTGAAGCTGATAGCTCAGGATAAGCAACTGCAAGAGCATTACAAACTCCACCGCCATAACAAAAACCTACTGCACCAATTTTTTGTGTTGTATCTTGATGATTATATAAAAATTCAAAACCATTAAAAAAATCATTTAAAAGTTTTTCTCTATCAATTTTACTTTGTAAAGCTTTGCCGTCTCCATCATTACCTGGGTAACCTCCTAGACTACTTAAACCATCAGGTGCTAGTGCAATAAACCCTGCTTTAGCAACTCTTCTTGCAACATCTTTAATGTATGGATTTAATCCTCTATTTTCATGAATAACTAAAACTGCAGAAGTTTTATCAGTTACTTTTGCAGGCTTTACATAATAAGCATTGATATCTCCATTACCATTAGCACTATTATAAGTAATATAATTTGCTTTAATTTCAGGATCGTTAAAGCTTACTTGCTCTGCTAATGCATAATTAGGTTTTAAACTATCAAATACACTTAAAGCGGTTACTCCAACAGCCGTATACTTAGCAGTGTTTTTTAAAAATTCTCTTTTAGTTATTTTACCGTGTGCATAATAATCATACAGTTCTAAAATTCTGTGATCAAAGTCTTTTGCAGTTAATCTTTTTTTTTCCATACTTAATTATATTTTAAAATTTTTATCACTGCTATCTATAAAAATTTATTATTAATTTCATGGCTAACGATAAGTTCTTATTTTATTAGTATTTTAAGTGCCAATAATTAGTATTTTTGTCACAAGCCTACAAATTTTATTTAAGGGTTGGTATTTAAAATTAGCAATTAGTAACTATATGAGAATTAACATTAATAAAGGAGAATAAATGTCACTTAGAATAAACGATGAAATTCCAAATTTAAAAGTAACAACCGATCATGGTGAAATGCAATTGCATGATTATATAGGAGATAGTTGGGGAATATTGTTTTCACACCCAAAAGATTTTACCCCTGTATGTACAACTGAGTTTTCAGCAGTAGCGAAATTAAATGATGAATGGGCTAAAAGAAAAACTAAAGTAATAGGTATTTCAGTAGATTCTGCTGAAGATCATGTGAAATGGAAAGCAGATATTGAAAAGTTTGGGGGCTCAAAGGCTGGATTTCCAATTATAGCTGATACTGACTTAAAAGTTGCAAAAGCTTTTGATATGTTACCAAGTGAAGCTTATTTACCAGAAGGTAGAACACCAGCAGATTCTGCAACAGTTAGAAGTGTTTTCATTGTAAGCCCTGAAAAAAAACTTCAATTAGTAATGACCTATCCAATGACAATCGGTAGAAATTTTGCTGAAGTTTTAAGAGCTTTAGATGCTTTGCAAAAAACTTATAAAGTGCCTCTTGCAACACCTGCAGATTGGCAAGTGGGTGAAGATGTCATTGTTGCTTTATCGTTAAATGATGATCAAGCTAAAGAAAAGTATGGGGAACTGGATAAGAAATTACCTTACTTAAGAACTGTAAAATCTTAATATTTTCAAAATAGAATTACAAAAGCTTATCTATAGGGTCGTATTAAAATCATTTAATACGATCCTATAATGTAGATAAAACTTTTTTCATAAACGTTTTTTCAAAACTAGTGGTTTGTTAATAACTTAATTTTAAATTAAATCTTTTAAATTTATTTGTAAAAATAAAAATAATTTATTTCTTAAATGAAATTTTTGAAACATTACTTCTAAATGATCGTTGATTTAACATTAATATCATTTATATAAATAAGGTTCATGTATGATTTTATCATTATTCCTATTAGTCTAGCCTTACTCTATCTTGGAGGGGAAGGTGCTTTAAAAGGGGTATTGGCTTTTGCAAAAAGATTTAATTTATCTTCTATTTTGGTGAGTGCAGTTATTATTGGTTTCGGTACCAGTCTTGCTGAACTGACAGTTAGTATTGAAGCTGTTTTGGCAAATGCTCCAGAAATTGCTGTTGGAAACATTGTTGGTAGCAATACTGCAAATATTTTATTGGTTAGCGCTATAGCAGCTATGGTGTCCCCAATTATTCTTAAAGATTTGAACATTAACCGTGAAATATCGGTAATGCTATTAGCAACATTACTATTATTATTTTTTAAATATATTGATTTTTTAAATATTATTACTGGCTCTATATTTTTAACAATTTTGGTAATTTACATAATAGTCTCTTTAAAAAAAGGCCAAAATGGCAATGTAGAACCACCGCCGCTGCCAAATATGTCTTTCATTAAAGCCTTAATATATTGTGTTGTTGGAGTTATCTTACTTATTACTGGAGGTTGGTTGTTAGTATCTTCATCAATTAAAGTTGCCCAATCTTTTGGAATATCGGAAGCAGTCATTGGTTTAACCGTTGTTGCAATAGGTACCGCAATACCAGAGTTAACCACTACAATTATTGCTGCTCTTAAAAAACAAAATGATTTAATTATTGGAAATATTTTAGGTAGTAATATTTTTAATATCCTGGGTATACTTGGTGTTACCCTCTTAATTAAACCCGTTCCAGTTACAGAAGAAATGATGAATAAAGGAATTTGGGAAATGATTGCTGCTACAATATTATTTGTCTTAATTTTAAAGTTTACGAAATCTTTAAATAGAATAATTGCATCATTTATGTTGATTTCTTACGTGGTTTATTTGTCATATTTATTTTAAATTTTATTAAAGTAATCTTAAAAATAATATCTTAAATTGACTAACTAATTTTATTATAAACAATGAACTCACAAGAAACACATTATGATGTAAAAAACATGAGCGATCGTGTTGCTTTAGCAATTACTAAATTTTTAAGATTTATAGCTGATACTTTTTTTAAAAAAAAATATGGTCATAGAGCTGTCGTGTTAGAAACTGTTGCCGCCGTTCCTGGTATGGTAGCTGGCATGCTTATTCATTTAAAATCTTTAAGAACAATGAAGGCAGATAGAGGATGGATTAAGATCCTTCTTGAAGAAGCTGAAAATGAAAGAATGCATCTTATGACTTTTATTGAAGTTGCAAAACCAACTCTATTCGAAAGGCTAATAATTATTTTAGCACAATTTATATTTATATTTATATATTCAATTATTTATCTATTTTCTCAAAGAACGGCTCACCGTATAGTTGGTTACTTTGAAGAAGAGGCTGTAATCAGTTATACAGAATATCTAAAGGAACTCGAGTCTGGAGTAATTGAAGACCAACCTGCTCCAAAAATTGCCATTGATTATTGGAATTTACCTTTGAGAGCTACTTTAAAAGATGTTGTAAAGGTTGTCAGAGATGATGAGGCTGGTCATAGAGATGTTAATCATAGTTTTGCAAATATCCTAAATGAGAGAAGCTCCTAAGTAATCCAGCTCTAAAAATTATACAAATCATTTAATTATTTTAAGCCTCTATTCTTAATATTCAGTTTTATTAAGATTTATTTTTAGTGAAACTTTAATTTTTTTGCTTTCCCCTTTAAAATTTTTAAAGGGGAAGTATTTTTATAGAGGAAAAAATAAAAACGATTTCATAGCAGAGGAATAAATAAAAAGCAATCTACAATTCTGGTTAAATCCTTTTTAGAGAATTAAAATTACCAAATAGTTACCAATTCAACTTTGTTGATAAATAAGGATTATAGAAAAATAATTTTATTAAATTTTGAAATATTAAAGGGAAACTATATTTAGATGACCCAACAATTAACTTAAGAGCTTTTTGCCTTATGAATTTAAATATATATGAATAGTTTTTATAAAATTTTTAATATCCACCTGTTAGATGTGAATAAAGAATAACACTTCCTATTATTAAAAAAAATGTTCCTTCACTAAAATAAAGTAATTTGTGAGAATGCTTAATCATTTCATTTTTTAATTTATAACCTAAATAACAAAAAAAAGGTGCAGATATTGCAATGATTACAATAACTAATTCTAAATATTGAATTTCATATTGTGAGGATGCCCCAACAGCAAATGCATCGATTGATAAAGCAAATGTTGTTATTAAAATTTTAAAAATATTATCTAATTTAACAATAGGCTCTTCTACAATTAAGTCTTTATATGAATTTAAAGCTAAAAATAAAAAAACAATAAAGCTAACCCAATGATCATAGGCTCCAATATAGGGTCCAATTATATCACCTACTTTAACTCCTATAAAAAATAAAGCTACGTGTGCCAATGAAATACTTATTAATGTAAATCTTATTTTTTTATCAACACTCTTTCCTACAATAAATGAATCTAAGGTAACGCTAATAGCTAAAATTATGTTTAAAAAAATACCCACCAAATGTTAACTATAATTTAATAACTTAAATGTAAATTTAATTATTTTAAGCCTATATTTCTAATATTCAGTTTTACTAAAATTTATGTTTAGTGAAACTTTAGTTTTTTTGCTTTCCCCTCCCTACCAGACCTTAAATTTAGTGTCTAATGATTGAATGATAATTAATTAGTTTATCTTCTAGTTGGAATTTTAGATGCTATGTATTGTTTTCTAACACCTTCTCTAAAGTAAATATAAACGCCAGCTGAAATTATACAAATGACCCCCAATAAAGTTCTAAAGGATGGAATTTCATTAAATAGAAAATAACCTGGGATCATTGACATAATAATTAAAGAGTATTCAAATAAAGACACAACGGATGGAGAGGCAATAATATAAGCTGAGAAGATACATAAAAATGCAACCGATGCTGCAACTCCAAAAAATAATATAAACTTCCAAGTATAATCAAAGTTAGTAAACCACTCTCTAAATATAAACTGGGTTGTTGGATCAAAGTTTAGATTATTAAACTGACCATTACCCATAAAGACATAAATGATGCCACATAGAACAAGAGCAATTAAATAGAAGTAATATAACTGGGTGTTTACATCATCCTTATCAGATGTGTATTTAGTAATAGTCATTGATGCTGCATAAAATAAAGCACTTAATACTGGTAATAAATTTCTATAATCAAAACTTTCAAAATTAGGATTTAAAACGACTAATACACCAAAAAAACCAAAGGCAATAGCTGACCATCTTCTAATCCCAATAAATTCTTTTAAAAAAAATTTAGCAAAGATAGATACGAAAAAAGGACAAGAAAAGAATAAAGCATTAGCAGTTGCTAATTGCATATAAGTAATAGAGATAAAAAAAGTTGAAAAGGCAATAAAGTGTAATAATACTCTTATAAAAGTTAATAATGGATAATGAGTTTTTAAGGAAACTTTTTGTCTTTTAAAACTTAAATAAGCAAAAAGTACTATAGCTGCAACTAGATACCTTCCAAAAAAAATTTCATAAAGAGCAGATTTTTCAAATATAAATTTGATTAGCGAGTCTTGGATTGCAAACAAGCTCATTGCAATCAATACTAAAATTATACCTTTTGAGTTATCGTCAGATAATCCTAACCTCCTAGAAACACTAGGGAGGGAATTACCTCAATTTTTAAATTTTATAAATACTAGAAAAATTTTAAGTCCTAGAAAAACTAGAATGTGGTTTACGAAAGAACAGATTTATACTCGGGCTCTAGAGGTGCTAATGAACGGAAATAAAACATATATTAATAAAGAAATTGAACAGATATTATCAGATGACTTTTTGAAATATGATACTGAAGAATTGAAATACTCAGTAGGGGATCTAGTAGACAAACTAAGTAAAAATAATATTAGAACTAGTTCTTTCAAAATCTCAGAACTACTAAAGAACAAATACAACTTAGAATCTAAAAACAGTACCTACACCAAATATCATATCTCCTACTCTACTGTAAACAAACCAATCGTAGAGGAAACTAAACATAAAGGCCGTCATTATATTTTCACAAAAGAATTTTTTAGAAATATAGGTTGATTTGTTGAATAAGGTCTACTGAAATGCCATGCTAGCTGGCATTCATAGAAAAACATTAAAACAACTTTAAAGCAACAATCCCAAGTTAATCAATGTTGACAGGGTGTTGCTTGTTTGTTTAATGCTGTAACAATTAGCATCATTATGTTTAGAGTATTTTGAACAACAGGCAACACAGATTTTTCATTTTTAAGCTAAGAATCTCATTGCAACTACAAGTACTTTAATATTGCAATGCGAATTATTACTTCTAAAAGATCATATAGATAACTAATTATCGAATATTTGACCATTCTAACATTTGAACAACTAGAATTTTAAAATATAAATGGGCTTTTTGCGGGTTTCCGTAAAATAATATTTGAAAAAGATTTTATATTTAAAGCTTTCCCATTTATAGCATAAAAAAATTATTTTTAGCTTTATCTCATATATTTTCAATAGGTTAGTGATTTTTCAATCATTAGTAATACACAAAAGTTAAAAGTTGTTTAGCTATCATATTTATACCAATACACCTAAAGAGAAAAATACAATAGTCCAGATATAATAATGACGAGAATCAATGAATACGAGAATATAGAGTTAATAATAAAATACAATAATCATATATCTCTATGGTTAGTTGAAGATAATTCGGGTAAGGAGTTTGAAATTCTAACTATCAAAGTTAAAAACGACACCAAAAGTGTCATTAAAAGAGTATTAAGAAATGAAGTTTCATCTTTAGTTAATCAATATAAAAACGGCGTGCAAACTGTTGTTGGATATGATTTTGATGAAAGTAATGATCAATATTATATAGTCTATGAAAATAGTCAAATTGAATTTCAACCAATAACAAACTTTAACAAGCAAAATCTTTTAGGTTTTATAAATACCCTAAATAATCTCAAAAAAGAAAATAGATTTGGTTTTATAATACATCCAAATACCCTTTTAGTTGACAAAGAAAACAACACGCTCATTAAGTTTGTCGGACTATTTGAAATTTTCAAAGCCTACAATTTATTACATAAAGATTACCTATCTCAAGAAGTCTTAGACAATAAAATTCCAAAAATTCAAGATGATATTTATGCCATTGGTAAAATGTATTTTAACTATTTGATTTCAAAAGTTGATATTTCTAAATATGTGTCTGAGAAAAATGAAGTACGATACAGTAAATACAGAGACGTTTTAGAAAACATTGAAGGAATTTTTGAGGTTGATAATGATCAAAATACTAGGGAAACCATTCAAATAGTATCGCAAGAGCAGGAAAAGTTTAGACCAATTCTTAAAGAAATGAATGACCAATGTTATTGGTTATTAGATTCAGAAAAATCTGAAAAAAGAGAATTTAAAGGTGAATTTGCAACTACTAACTATTGCGGACGATTTTTTGTGAATACTTCTAACAATCTATTTGTAATACCTTACGAAAGAACCGGTAGAACTCATAAAAAAGTTATAGCAAATGGCGAACTAGCAAACTTTAGTTTTTCAGAATTATCAAGTAGCTTTAATATCGTTGATTATTTCGAAAAACAATTTGAGCAGGTCAATCAACTTGCACAATTAAACAAACGACATCATGGTACTTTAAAAAAATGGTCTGTACTTCCAAAAAACGAAAAGAAATTTATTGAGGATAAAGCCTTTAAAGCTACCTATTCAAAAAGAGAGGTTACTAAATCTAATAATCAAAACATAAGGTTTATATTGACTGAACCGGCCATAGATTGGAAAAAAATAAAGGAGCTTAAAAGTGATAAAGTAATAGTGAGTATTAATGATGAAAGAATTGGAGAAATCCAAAATTACGACTCAAAAGAAAATACCTTAATTATTAAAGATGCATTATTATCTATTGACGAAATTCCAGTAAAGGGAGAGCTTATTCAGGATGTAAGTGAAGAAACGAGCCAATACAAAAAACAAGAAGACGCCTGCGAACAATTTAAAAGTAGAGACATCCAAAATCCTGAAATTGCTTCCATACTTGCAACCCCCGATGTAATACCTACCAAAAATAGAATTGTTTTAGATTATGAAGGATTCAAAGAACATCTCTTTTCTGAAAATCTAAAAAATGACGAAAGTCAACGGGATGCAGTTTTAGAAGCGATCAATAAAAAACCTATATACCTTATTCAAGGGCCTCCAGGAACAGGCAAAACTTCTGTAATAGTAGAGATGGTCGAACAGTTAGTAAATAAAAACTCTAATGTAAAAATTTTAATCACTTCTCAATCAAATTTAGCAGTAGATAATGTTTTAGGCCGTTTACCTGACCATATTTTATATATGCGATTGGCTAGTGAGCGAGTAATTGACAATGACGCTATAAGTGAAGAATTAAAAACCCATTTGTTTAACACTAAATTACAAAATTGGGTTCGTGATACACAAGAAAAATCAAATACCTATATAGCTGATAAATTTGGTAATAAAGCTAAAAACAAAGCACTCATCAATTTCTATGTAGCCTACCAAAGACTGCCAAAATCAAATAATACTAAGACATTTTTAAATTCATTTTATAGTTCATTACGATTATCACCCAACTACATAAAACGCCTGTTTGAAAAAGTTAATTCTAAAAAAGATATCGATGCTATTTTTGATGAAGAATTAGGAACCACATACACCGATTTAATAAAAATTCAAAAAAAATGGTTTGCCTTTATTGCCAACGCTACTTCAGATGATGGTAAAATCAAAAAATCTATGCTTAACAATGGTAGTGCAGAAATAGATCTACACACTGCTTACTGTAAGACTATAAACGTATTTGGTGGTACCTGTATACATATTGCAAGCTCAAAATATAGAGACATCGATTTTAAGTTTGACTATGTGATAATGGATGAAGCTAGTAAAGCAACTCCAGCCGAAACATTAGTACCTGTTACTATGGCTAAAAATTTAGTCTTGATTGGAGATCATAAACAATTACCACCCGTAATAACCAGAGAAACTGAAATTAAAGATAGCATTAAAGAAGAATTAGACGATAATGGTTTAGATTTCAATAAAGAGTTTGGAATTAGCTTATTTGAAAGCTTAATCACAGCTTTTAAAGATACTAATAGCTTGCACAGCTATTCTAAAATGTTAGAGATACAATATAGAATGCCGAGACAATTAGGGGATTTGATTTCAAGACATTTTTATAGTGATGATCCTGCAAACAAGTTAAAAAATCCTGACACACGATTAGAAGCTCTAAAAAATTATGATGTAAATAAGTTTCATCAATTAAATTTAAAAATTCCTGAAATCGCTATCCTTGATACCTTTACAAAAAGAAAAATACAAGTACCTAGCTCTATTCTCTTTATAACCACATCAAGTAAAAAATTACCTTATGATAATGGTATTAAAAAAAATAGAAACAACCCCTGTAATATTTCTGCTATAAAAGAAGTGCTAAAAACGCTCAATTTCAATTACAGTGCTAACCTAAAGCAAAAGACACCTTTTAATATCGGGGTAATTGCTGGATATAGAGGTCAAGTAACTTTGTTGAGAAATGAAATAGATACCAAAGCTTATTCTAACTTTTATAATAAAAATAATACCCTTATAGAGATTAATACAGTAGATCAATTTCAAGGAGCAGAACGTGATATTATTATTTATGATATTGTAAGAAGTAGTTCTGGCGAGGACACTATCGGGTTTTTAGAAGACTACCGCAGAATTAATGTAGCCTTTTCTAGAGCTAAACGCTTATTAATAATTGTAGGCGATGGAACGTTTATCCTAAAGCGAGCAAAACTAAGTCCCAAGTCAAACTTTAACGAGTTTAAGCTTAAAAATATAGTGGAAGAATTACAGCAACAAAACTTAGTATTTAATTCATTAAAAGATGCTATCAATGAGTAATAATAGTATTATACATAAACATCTAGACATTTTTAATACATTTAAAAACGATAAAAAAACAGAAGGATTTGATTTAAAAGAAATACACGAGATTTACTTACCTTTTTGGTATTGCAAACAAAAAATAGTAGCCGAAAAAACAGTAGCATTAGATCGTTTTACTGAAATTATTTTAGGAACAATAAAAGCAGGAATAATAACTCACACAGAGATATGTGCCTTTTTAGGTGTGAAAGAAGATGATTTTGTCACCATGCAATTTCATTACTTATTAAAAAATGAATTACTTACGGAAAAAAATAATGAGTACACCATTACACCCAATGGACTCAAATTTTTAAATAAGAAACATACATTTCAAAAGATAGAAATTGTTGACTTTGACTACTATATAAATGAATTGACAAAAGATTATTTTAATCCTTTTATAACAATTGACTCAAAAGAAGCTAGCAAAAAAAATAACACATTCTCTGGTTATAAAATATCACAAAGCCATAGATTAGCTAAAAATGTAAAAGTGATTGAACACAAAAACAGACCAACTTTTAGCAAAATTAATCAAGCAGATTTCGCAGCTCTTTTTAATAAGGAGCATCCAACAATGTCATTTTATGATTATGAAAATCAAGATGTTGAAATTCATAAACGTGCCATTGTATTTGTATGTTTAAAATATGTGACTGAAGGCAATGAAATAGAATATGAAATACGACAATTTAAACAAACAGTAAAGAAATTTAATGGCTATACCTTAGAAAAAAACTTAACGAAAGCAGTAAACATCTATTTAAAGCATAAACCAGAACTATTGGCATAGGAGGTCTAAAAATAGCGTTATATTTATTACTTTTTATCAACCTTAAAATCAGTGATTTAATTAATATATTTACATGAATGGCTAAAAAAACAAGTACAAAAAAATCAAAATCTATAGAAGAAACCCTTTGGGACTCTGCCAATAAACTACGTGGTACTGTAGAAAGCTCCGAATACAAACACGTTGTACTCAGTTTAATCTTCCTAAAGTTTGCAAGCGATAAATTCCAGAAACGTCGTCAAGAACTCATAGACGATGGCAAGGAAAAGTTTGTAGATATGGTAGAATTCTACGCACAAAACAACGTATTCTATTTAACTGAGGAGTCGCGTTGGAGCTTCATTATAGCCAATGCCAAACAAGACGATATTGCTTTAAAAATAGATACAGCACTTTATACCGTAGAAAAAAACAATCCATCGCTTAAAGGTGCCTTACCAGATAACTACTTTTCACGACTTAATATGGACGTGAGTAAACTAGCTGCTTTACTAGACACCATTAACAATATAGACACACTTAAAGACCAACAACAAGATATTGTAGGTAGAGTCTACGAGTACTTTTTAAGCAAGTTTGCCATTGCAGAAGGCAAAGGAAAAGGCGAGTTCTACACCCCTAAAAGTATTGTAAACCTTATTGCTGAATTAATAGAACCTTACAAAGGTAAAATTTACGACCCTGCTTGTGGATCTGGAGGGATGTTTGTGCAGTCTATGAAATTTATAGACAGTCATAATGGGAACAAAAAAGATATTTCTATTTATGGGCAAGAATACACCGCAACTACGTATAAGCTAGCAAAAATGAACCTAGCTATACGTGGCATTGCTGCTAATCTAGGGGATGTCCCAGCAGACACCTTTGGGAAAGACCAACACCCAGATTTAAAGGCAGATTACATCATGGCAAATCCACCGTTTAACCAAAAAGATTGGAGAGCTAGTGATGAGTTGCTAGACGACCCACGTTGGCGAGGGTATGATGTACCACAAACAGGAAATGCTAATTATGGTTGGATATTGAATATGGTATCTAAACTCTCAAAAAATGGAGTCGCAGGTTTTATATTAGCTAATGGTGCATTATCTGGTGGAGGAACCGAATACGAAATACGTAAAAAACTAATTGAAAATAAATTAGTTGAAGCCATTTTAATTTTACCACGTAATTTGTTTTATACTACAGATATTTCGGTAACACTTTGGATTATAAATAACAATAAAAAAGAACGTCAAGTAAAACTGAATAACGTAGAGAAAAACTACCGAAACAGAGAATATGAAATCCTGTTTATGGATTTAAGGCAAGTAGGTATTCCTTTCGAAAAAAAATACATTCAGTTCTCACATGGTGAAATCAAAAGAGCAAGTGAAACTTATCACGATTGGCAACAAAGTGAAAAAGAATATAAAGATATACCAGAATATTGTTATTCGGCTTCGATTGAAGAAATTCAGAAAAAAGATTATTCCTTAGTACCAAGCAAATATATCGAATTTGTAAACCGTGATGAGAACATCAATTTTGATGAGAAGATGGCAAGCTTACGAACCGAATTTGCAGCACTTTTAAAAGAAGAAGCACAATCTAAAACCGAATTGTTAAACGTGTTTAAAAATTTAGGTTATGAAATCAAACTATAAATTATTAGGAGATTACATAACTAGAGTTGATGTAAGAAATAAGAACTTAGAAACAACCAATCTTAAAGGTTTAAGTATGACCAAAGAATTTAGAGATTCTACTTCTAATATTGTTGGTGTAGATTTATCTAAATATAAATTGGTACCTAAAAATCATTTTGCTTGTGATTTTATGTCAGTTATCCGAGTACACAAATTACCTGTTGTACATCAAAATAGTGATGATTTAATAATTGTATCACCTGCTTATACAGTTTTTAAAGTAATTGATGAAACAATCTTAAATCCAGAGTATTTAATGATGTGGTTTAGACGTCCAGAGTTTGATAGATATGCAGATTTTAGATGTGATAGTGCAATTAGAGGAGGTTTTAAATGGGAAGAACTTGGAGAAGTCGAACTACCAATCCCATCCATAGAAAAACAACGCGACATCGTTAAAGAGTACAACACCATTGTAAACCGTATTAAACTAAACGAAACCCTAAACCAAAAACTAGAAGACACCGCACAAGCTTTGTATAAACATTGGTTTGTAGATTTCAACTTTCCTAATGCAAATGGTAAACCTTATAAATCTTCTGGTGGTAAAATGGTTTATAATGAGGAATTGGATATGGAGATTCCTGAGGGTTGGGAGGTTTTGCCTATTTCGGATTTTTGTGATGTAACGTTTAGTAAAAGAATTTATCAATCTGAATATTCTAAATCTGGTATTCCTTTTTATAGAAGTAAAGAGATAATTCTAAAAAAGAATGGAAAAAAAATCACAAATGAGTTATACATTCCGGAAACTCGATTTAAAGAAATCACCGATAAGTTTGGAACTATATCTGAAGGTGATATTTTATTAACAGCTGTTGGAACAATAGGAGTCAGTTATCTGGTTACTAAAAAAGACAATTTTTATTTTAAAGATGGTAATTTGTTCTGGTTTAAGAATTTCAAGAACAATGGTTTTAATAAATTAATTTATCAGTGGATGCAAACTAAGTATTTTGAAGAGAGCTTAGCAGAGATTACATTCGGTTCTACTCAGAAAGTAATTACTACTACAGCTGTATATTTATTGAAGCATATTAACCCAAATAAAGAACTACTTCACTTATTTAAATTGTATTCAGAATCAATTTTACGTAAGAAAGAAAATAAAATCAATGAAAATAGTCTTTTAAGAGAGTTAAAAGATTTACTTCTTTCCAAAATGTCAAAAGTAGAAACCAAAACATTTGTAGTTTAAGGACTTATGAAATATAAATATCAATTAATAGTTTTAGGTAATCTTGGAAGCCTTTCAGGTAAGGTAATAGATTTATTTTATAAAAAAATAGAAGAATTAAAACTTCAACGTGATTCTTTTGTAGTTATAGATCAAACCAATTTTCATTCAGAATATAAAGGAAATCAACCAGCATTCGCTATATACTTTGGAGATAAAGACGGTGCTTTCAAAAATTTAGATATAATTGATGAGTTGATCAAGGATGGTACTATGATACTTCCTGTTTATTATACTGATAAACGTTTTGGTAATGAAATTCCTAAAATACTTGAAAACCAAAATGGTTTGCTATACGACTTTACTAAGGATGTGAAAATTGTAAATCTTACTTTAGAAGCCTTTGAGCTATTAAGGGCTTCCAGAAAAGTATTTGTTAGCTATAAAAGAACAGAATCTTCATCTGTTGCGATTCAATTATATGAAGCCTTAGAAAGAAATAATTTTGATGTATTTCTAGATACACACTCAATAAAACAAGGAGAACCTTTTCAGGAAGAACTTTGGCACAGGATGACTGATTGCGATGTTATCGTTTTATTAAATACCCCGAAATTCTTAGATAGTTATTGGTGTAAAGAAGAAATTGCAGAAGCTAGTGCAAAACAAATAGGCATAATTCAATTAGTATGGCCTAACCATAAACTTGAAGCTATGGCTCACGTTTGTCTTCCACTTCAGCTTGAAGCTAGCAATTTTGAGGGAGGTATCTTTAATAATGCAGATAGCTCCAAATTATTAGCTTCATTCGTCAGTGGTTTGGTGAGTGATGTTGAATCTATGAGAGCTAGAAACTTAGCATCCAGACAAGATAATTTAATAACGGAGTTTACAAATTATGCGACAAAAAACGGTAAGAGCATGAATTTACAACCTGAAAGATTTATCACGGAAGAATTAGATAATGGAAAAAGAAGGGTTTTCATTCCAACTGTTGGTATTCCTCAATCTGTTAATTGTAATCAATCTGAAGAAATAATAAAGGAAATAGATGATTATGAAGTTGATAGTGTTTATTTAATTTATGATGACTTACGAATTAGAGACAAATGGTTAAATCATTTGGATTGGTTAAATGGTTATTTAAAAGTGCAAACAATTAAGAAACAAAATTTCGACAAATGGCTACAAGAGAATTAAAAAACATCTTCCTTTCTGCCAGTATACCGCTTCCAGAAAGAGATCCTAAATATTATGAAACAGCAGATGTCATTGCGATTCGTGATGCTGTTATTGCATTATGCATTAATGTATACCTAATTACAGGTTAATATGGGGAGGACATCCATCAATAACACCATTGGTCAATTATGTACTACAAAAGTTAAATATGGATATCCAAGACCATGTAACACTATATCAATCTAAGTTTTTTGAAAGATTTTATCCTGAGGATAATAATAAATTCGAAAATGTAATTTTGACACCTGTTTTAGATGGAAGAGAGTCAAGTCTTAGGTTAATGCGTGAATTAATGCTAGGTGGAAAAGAATTTGCAGCTGGAATATTTATTGGAGGAATGGAAGGTGTTGAAGAGGAATATGAAATGTTTAGGCAATTTCATCCACATGCCATGCTGATACCATTAGCAAGCACTGGTGCAGCAGCTAAAATTTTATATAGAAATGATATTAATCAAAATGAACGATTTCTGAATGATTATGCATTTTCTTCAATATTTAAAGAATTTTTAATTGATAAACTATAAATATGGGTAGGAAGGTATTTGTGTCATATAAGTATAAAGACACGCAAGTTTTATCGCTAAATAAGAAAGATTTTGAATATGATGGAGTAAGATTTTATTCCGTACCAAGAGCAACCCGTGTAAGAGACTACGTTGATGAATTACAAGAAATTATTGGTAAGGATAATATAAATCTTGGTGAACGAGATGGGGAAAGTCTTAATGATTTTTCAGATTCAACAATCGAGACTTCTCTTAAAGATAAAATTTTTAATAGTAGTGTCACTATTGTTATGGTATCAAAAGGAATGAAGGAAACTAGTAAGCCTGAAAATGAACAATGGATACCTTGGGAGGTTTCATACTCACTAAAAGAAATTACTAGATCTGATAGAACTAGTAGGATGAATGCCATACTAGGTGTTGTGCTTCCTGATGAGACAGGTAGTTATGAATGGTATTATAAACATAACCCATTATGCAATAGTACTACTCATATGACAGATCAGTTATTCAGTATTTTAAAAAATAACATGTTTAATATTAAAGAACCAACAACAAGGGAATGTAATGGAACTACCATAAATGAAGGGGAATGTTCTTTTATCAAGACAGAATCATGGGCTAATTTTAAAGGAAATCATAAATTTTATATTGAGAGGGCAATTGAGATTCGAGACAATAATGGGTTATATAATATTCGCAAAATAATCGATTAAGTATTACATCAAAAAGACCTTTTTAACCAAATAAACACCAATAATAATGTAATATGTCAAAATACTCAGTACACCAACAACCTGTAGAAACTTTATTAAGCTGGATAAAATCTGGTGAAATCGCTATACCAGAAATACAACGTCCTTTTGTTTGGAAAAGTGCAAAGGTTAGAGATTTGATAGATTCCTTATATCAAGGCTATCCTGTGGGTTATATTATTACATGGCGTAATCCAGATGTTAAGCTTAAAAATGGAGAATTATCTGCTGGTAAAAAAGTATTAATAGATGGGCAACAACGTATTACGGCTTTAACTGCAGCAGTAGTTGGACAGCGTGTGTTGAACAAAAATTACAAAGAAATTAATATTCGTATAGCCTTTAATCCAATTACTGAAAAATTTGATGTGCTAAACAAAGCTTATGAGAAAAGTCCAGAATGGATAAATAATATTAATCCTATAATCAATGACGAGATCTCTATAACTAAAGCCATTAGAGAATACTTAAAACTTAATCCAGAAGTAAATGAAGATTTAATTGAAGACCGTATTGAAAATCTGAAACGCATTAAAACCAAACAAGTAGGTATTATAGAATTAGACCACTCATTAGATATAGACACAGTTACCGATATTTTTATACGTATCAATCAAAAAGGTGTCGTGCTTAGTAATGCAGATTTTGTGATGTCAAAAATTGCTTCAGATGAAGTGCACGATGGAAACAAAATGAGAAAACTGGTAGACTATTTTTGTAGACTTTTGGTTGATAAAGATTTTAATAAACACATTTTAGATAATGACAAAACATTTGCCGATAGTGACTATTATAAATCCTTAAAATGGATGGCAACTGGAAGTGATGATTTATATGTGCCAGATTATATAGATGTGCTACGTGTCGCATTTACCTACAAATTTAGTCGTGGTAAGTTTAGCGATTTGGTAGCGTTACTATCTGGTCGTAATTTTGAAGCAAGAACCTACGAAAGCGAGATAGCAGAACGTAGTTATGAGATGTTGTCTGACGGTTTAACAGATTTTGTAAACCAAACTAGTTACCAACGTTTTATTATGTTGGTGAAATCCGCAGGATTAATTAACCAAAAACTAATTTCGTCTAAAAACAGTTTAAACTTTTCGTATGCCTTGTATTTAAAACTACGCAAACAAGGGATGCCAGAGTCAGAAATTCAACATTATGTGAAACGTTGGTTGGTTATGTCATTACTAATTGGTCGCTATTCAGGTTCTTCGGAATCTATGATAGACGAAGACATTAAACAAATCAATGAAAAAGGTGTAGAAGTCTATTTACAACAAATGGAGCAGAATCATCTAGGAGTAAATTTCTGGGAGTTTGGTTTAGTTAATCAATTAGAATCATCTAGTAGTAACAACAACGCTTATAATGTTTATTTAGCTGCACAATGTTATGGTAATGCACCAGCATTTTTATCTAAAAGTATGAAAATAAGTAGTCTAATTGAGCAACGTGGTGATGTACATCATATTTTTCCTAAAAAATACTTAGCAAAAAATGGTTATACCCCAAAACAATATAATCAAGTGGCTAATTTTGTGTATACCGAACAAGCTACCAATATAAAAGTAGGTATGCTGACTCCACAAGATTATTTAGCTAAGGTCATGAAGCAAATACAAGACAATGTTTTTGACATAAGTACTCTTGATTCTAGAAAGGTATTGGAAGAAAATCTTTGGTTAAATGATATTCCATCAGTTTTATATACAGCAACGCATCTTGATTACAAAAAGTTTTTAATAGAAAGACGTCAATTGATGGCTGCAAAAATTAAAGCATATTATGACCAGTTATAATCAAAAGAACCTAATAGCATGATTGTTAAAGATAAAATATTCATGAATGAATTATGATAATCTATCAACTTTTCTGAATATGGAAGAAATTCCAAGCGTAGAACAGCGAATTGGTTTTTTAGAAATTATCAAGAAATCACATAATGAAACCATAAATAGCAACATTTATGCTCATTTTTTATCCTGTAAAATTAACACAATAAAATATGCTTTTTTAGATGCTCTACTTACTATTATAGAAGAGAAATCATCTAAAGCATTAATATTCCCTGCGCTTCATATAAGTACCGAGTTACCTACAAATAGTGGAAGAATAGATATTGTAATACAAGATTTGGTTAATCTTAATGTGATAATAATTGAGAATAAAATTTATCATCGTCTAGATAATGATCTAAAAGAATACTGGGAGTTTTTTAAGATTAATGACAACAAAAAGATTGGTGTTTTATTAACCTTAAAACCTCATTCAATACCCAAAGAGGTCGAAGGTAAGTTTATTAATATTACCCATTGGGAATGGATTTCTGGAGTTAAAGAAATACTTGATCTTAATAGTATTAAAGATCATTCTTATAAATTATATCTAACAGATTTTATTAATAGTATAGAAAAGATATCTACGACATACACTATGAATGCATCTGCAAAATTCTTTTTTGAACATGCTATTAAGGTTAACGAGGCAAATGCAACGTTAATTGAAGGGCATAATTTTTTAAATTCGCAATATGAACTCATAGCTGCTAAATTAGGATTACAAACCTATGGCAGCGATATCAATTGGCGGAATATCTGGGATGAAAATAATATTTTGGATACTTTTCTAACTATTGATGCGCAAGATTTAATTTCTGGTAAACATCTTAAGTATAAAATTATTTTGGAGTTATTTAGAGAGGATAAGGTACATGCGCTTGACTTAACCAATAGGTTTAAAAATCATCCTCAATTTAGTGACAAAAATAGAGGGCAAACCCAAGGAATATATTGTCATCTTTTAGTAAAAGAGTATACTATTAAATTGGATGATCTTAGTCAATTTGCTGATGTAGTGGTTAGCAATATTAAAACTGATTTTAATGAGATTTTCATCAAAATAATTGAATATTTATATCCTGATAAAAATATTAGTGACTGGAAATCAAATTTTTTAAATTTATAAATAAATAAAAGCTATTTGAATCAAGGATTCATATTAATCTATCAGAATGAGCAAATTCACAGAAGCACAATTAGAAAATGTTTTTATAGAGTTATTGGGTAAAGAAGGGATTCCGCATGTATTAGGTAATACCATAGCTCGTGAACAAAATGAAGTGCTCATTAAATCAGATATCAAAAACTACCTCCAAAACCAATATAAAAAAGACAAAATTACTATAGGGGAAATAGAAAGTATTATTCGCAAGTTGAGAGTGTTTAGTGCGTCAGATTTGTATGAGTCTAACAAACAAATAATGAAACTGGTAAGCAATGGCTTTCAGCTAGAACGTGAAGACCGTTCCAAAAAAGATTTATACATTCATTTAATTGATTACTCAAATCTAGATAACAATAGCTATAAAGTTGTAAATCAATTAGAGATTTACGGTTACGAAAAGCGTATTCCAGATGGTATTTTGTATATCAATGGATTGCCATTAGTAGTGATGGAGTTTAAAAGTGCTATTCGTGAAAATGCAACACTTCATGATGCTTATGTGCAATTAACTACACGCTACAGAAGAGACATTCCAGAACTCTTTAAATACAATGCCTTTTGTGTGATTAGTGATGGTGTAAATAATAAAATGGGTTCATTTTTTGCCAATTATGAATTCTATTATGCTTGGCGTAAAGTATTAGGGTTAGATAATGAGGTCGATGGTATTAATAGTATGTACACTATGATACAAGGCTTGTTTAATAAAAACAGATTAAGAAACGTTATACATCATTT
>ERZ651776.2313-NODE-2313-length-20993-cov-3.506024_pt1 | contig 20993 bp, 20 predicted proteins | sample MGYA00514761_ERZ651776 | MGnify/ENA metagenome assembly ERZ651776 | reverse complement strand
ATAAAAGAAGTTTATCAAAGGTTAGAAAGGGGCTGGCCGTGTGGTATTTCTGATATAAGAGCTTTGATAAAGGCAATCGGAAAGGGCAAGGTAAAGGCTGCTGCAGCTGATGCTATAATACCTTTCCCAAGAAGGTCTCCAATAGTTCCTAAAACCCCAAGGCAGGAAAAATTTATACATGCCATGCGTGATGAAACTATCTGTTTTGGCGTAGGGCCTGCAGGAACAGGAAAAACTTTTTTAGCAACCGCTTATGGCGCCTCTCTTTTAGCACGGGGTGAAGTAGCTCGTTTTATTGCATGTCGACCTGCGGTTGAAGCCGGGGAGAGGCTTGGTTTTTTACCGGGGGATCTAAATGAAAAAGTAGACCCTTATATGCAACCCATATGGGATGCACTCCATATGGTATTAGGACGAGATGAGGTTGACCGTCGCCGCGCATCGGGAGATATAGAAGTTGTACCTCTAGCATTTATGAGGGGTAGAACTTTATCAGATGCATTTGTTGTAATAGATGAAGCACAAAATGCAACAATACCTCAAATGAAAATGGTGCTAACCCGCTTGGGCGAACGAGCAAAATATGCTGTAACAGGAGATCCAAGTCAAAGTGACTTGCCTTCGGGTACAACCTCTGGTTTGGCACACGCTTTAAATATACTGAAAGGAATTAGGGGGATAGAGCAGGTAGTCTTTGAGGCTTCAGATGTTGTGCGTCATCCATTAGTAGGAAGAATAGTGAATGCGTATGAAAAAGCCTCTAAGTCCAAAGGCGGAATTCCGAAATAGTGGCCCAGACTCCTTTCAATTTTGATGTGAGTGTAAGGGCAAGGCCTTGGGTAAATTATGAATCTTATATAAAAGGTATTACTCCTAGTGTAATTCAAAAAATACTAATACTACTAGAGAGGCCAATAGCGAACGAACTAAGTATTGCATTGGTGGATGATAAAGAAATTCAATCTTTAAATAAGAAATTCCGTAATAAAAATAAAGCAACGAATGTTTTATCTTTCCAAAGTAACGGGCCCACACCTATACTGGGCGAAATCATATTGTCTTATGAAACCTTGAAAAAAGAAGCTGAAGAACTTTTTATCCCATTCGAGCACCATTTAATTCATATGATGGTTCATGGTTTTCTCCACCTTCAGGGTTTTGACCATCAAACAGACCAAGAAGCTAATATTATGGAGAAGTTAGAAGTTCGAGTACTTTCAGAGTTGAATATTGACAATCCTTATAAAATCGAAGACGAGTAATTTCTGATGATTAAAAACAAAAGCCCTTTTGGCTTCCTCCTTAAGTTAATAGGCCTCAAACCAACCCAAGTTGTCTATAATGTAGGTGATGCGGTTTTAAATAATAAAAATGACTCAATACAAGAGGAAATGGTTGATGCTGCTCAGCGTTTTCATCTTGTCACTGTAGAAGACGTTATGGTTCCGTTGGCAAATATAGTAGCTATTGATGTATCTGCGTCTTTGACAGAACTCTCAAAAACTTTTGAAACAGCTGGGCATTCACGTCTTCCTGTTTATAAAGATTCTTTAGATAATCCGGTTGGAATGGTGCATATTAAAGATGTCTTGCCGTACCTTTTGTTCGATGCGAAAGGTCGACAATCAAAAACTTACCCCAATAAGAAAATAATTCGTAGTATCTGTCGGCCTGTTCTTTTTGTTCCACCATCTATGTTAGCGCAAGATTTATTAAATCGAATGCAGGCTCGTAGGTCGCATATGGCTATTGTTGTTGATGAATATGGTGGGACAGATGGGATTGTTACTATTGAAGATCTCATAGAGGAAATTGTAGGTGAAATAGAAGATGAACATGACGATGTTGATCATGCAATACAAGTGATATCAGATAAGGGCGGGCATCTTGTATGGGAAACTGATGCGCGTACCAATATAAATGATTTCGAAAAAATACTTGGCCGAGATTTTGCTACCCCAGATGAAGAAGATGATGTTGATACTTTGGGCGGTCTAATCTTTACTCTTGCGGGACGGGTTCCAGAGCGTGGTGAAATCATACGTCACCCGGACGATATAGAGTTTGAGGTCATTGATGCTGACCCCCGACGTGTAAAGCGACTTCGTATAAGTGACACGATAAACAAAAACCTTTTAAAACAAGAAAAGTGATACCAATTAAATCTTCATTTATGAATTCATCAAGGAGCGGGCAATTATATTCCTTAGCTTTGGGTGTTATAGCTATATTGGGTCAGGCCCCTTTTCATTTGTGGTTTATAACTATTATTTGTGTAGCGTGCCTGGTAGCTCGGCTTAAATTAGCTAGAGAAAAAAGTAAGCCAATTATTTCAGGTTTTAGTGAGGGCTTTTGCTTTGGATTTGGGTATTTTATCGCAGGAACTTATTGGATTGGTTCTGCTTTTATCGCCAGGGGTACCGAATTTATAATAATTATGCCGCCTATGGTGATATTCTTAAGTTTAATATTGGCTTCTTTTTGGGGATTGGCTGGCGCTCTTTTTAGTAAGGCGCAAAAAAGTGGTTTAGTCGATTATTTTGGTTTCGTTTCCTTATTCTTTTTGGCAGAGTTTATTCGTGGAACTATATTTGGAGGCTTACCATGGAACTTATTGGGTTATATCTTCGAGGCCGGGGGGCCAATTTCTCAGTCTGCTTCTATATGGGGAGTTTATGGTTTAACCTTTTTTGCATTAAGCTTGGGTTATTTGGTTTATATTATTATTTTCACAGATTTTAAATGGCAGGGTCTGGTTGTTTTTACTATCGCGACTGGGGCCATATTTTTATTTGGCTCTGCAAGACTATTAAGTGAAACCTCTGTATATGTTGAGAACGTAAAGTTAAGGATTGTTCAGATTAGATTTGAACAAAAGGATAAATTCAACTCTTTAAAATCAGTTGAGATTACAAAAAGATATTTATTAGAATCTATATCTCCTGGAATTGAAAATATTACACATATAGTTTGGCCTGAGGGTGCTGTCAGTGGTCTTGCCCTTGAAAATAAAGGCTTGCTATTAGCAATGGGTCAATACTTAGCTCAAAGAACAGAAAATCCTCCTGTCTGGTTGATTAATTCCTTGCGGCATGAATTGCGCTTTTCTAATAAATCAAATAGCCCTATAGATTATTATTACAATACATCAGCTGCCGTTGAATTTGATAATTTAGGTACTCCTTCATTGGCAGCATATAATGATAAGGTACGTTTAGTTCCATTCGGTGAATTTATTCCAGGTGGTAAATGGATGGAAATTCGAAAGGTGCCCGTTATATCTACATCGCTCTTATCTATCTCCTCCGCTCCTAATAAGTTCAATGTTGAGTTTCCTGGTTTACCCCTCGTTAGCTCTCAAATTTGTTATGAAATCATTTTTTCAGGCTTTACTCCAAATCCAAAAAATAAAGAGCGGCCTCAGTGGATTCTTAATCAATCTAATGATGCATGGTTTGGAAATAGTTTTGGACCGTTTCAGCATTCTAATATGGCAGCATATAGGGCTATCGAAGAGGGAGTTCCGGTTGTTCGTGCTGCCGCCAACGGTGTTTCGGGAATTATAAGTCCACTTGGTTATTATGAGCAATTTATAGGACCTGAAGAAACTGGATTTTTAGATATTAAATTACCAAAACCGATGCCAAAAACAATTTTTTCTAAGCACATAAATTATGCTTTATTTTTAATAAACCTTTTGATAGCAACGGGATTTACCTTTTTGAGCTTTAGAAATATAAGGTCATAAATTGTTACTCCTGTTAAATTATTTCCTTAAATGAGTTGAATGGATGAAAGAAAACATCTTAAAACCTTTAAGAACTTTTGGTAGATCTAAAGGAAAACCTTTGAGTACTAATCAAGAGCTCTTGATGCAAAAAGAGTACCCTAAAATAGATATAAGTAAATCAGTAGAATTCGCAAAGAATCCTCTCTCTAATATTGAAGGTGAAGTCTGGCTAGAAATTGGTTTTGGAGGAGCTGAACATCTTTTATGGCAGGCAAAAAATAACCCCGATATCACAATAATAGGAGTTGAGCCTTTTTTAAATGGTATAGTAAAGGCCGTTAAGGGAGTTGTTGATCAAGGACTTAGAAATATTCTGCTATATAGAGGTGATGCAAGGCAAATAATAAACTTACTACCTGACAGTAGCATAAATCGAGTTTTTATACTTTTCCCAGACCCTTGGCAAAAAAAACGTCATAATAAACGTAGACTTATAAATGAAAAACTCCTTTCCGACCTTTATCGTGTAATTCAGAAAGGGGGAGCTTTGAGGTTTGGAAGTGATATTACGGATTATGTCGACTGGGTTCTTACAAGAATTAAAAGACATAATGGTTATGAATGGCATGCATCTGGAAAAAAAGACTGGATGGAGCGTCCTGAAAACTGGCCTAAAACTAGATATTTAGAAAAGGCATTAAGAGAAGGTAGACAGGGGTATTTTTTTGATTTTATAAAATTTTAATATTTTAATTAACTTAAGGCTTGCAAAGTTCTTATTATCAACTTAACTAGACAAAATTAATTACCTCTAGCACAGGATGCTTGTAGGGTGGCCCAAAAGGCCGCCTTTTTTATTGTCCTCCTGGTTAGAATATGAAAGATATTATGAAAACGAAAACGAATATTGATGAAAGAATATTCGCAATTGTAGATCCTGTTGCAAAAGATATGGGTTTAAATATTGTAAGAATACGAGTTCAGTCAGGTAGAAAGAAAACAATTCAGGTGATGGCTGAAAGAATTTCTGATGGCCTTTTGGGTATTTCAGAGTGTGAAAAGCTTTCTCGTGAGCTTACAGCAATACTTGATGTCGAAGACCCGATTCATGATCCATTTATACTTGAAGTGTCATCGCCAGGGCTAGAGCGTCCTTTAACCTCTCTTCAAGACTTTGAAAACTATGTTGGTTATACAGCAAGGGTTGATTTAGACAGGATGGTAGAGGGACGTAAAAGGTTCCGTGGCGTAATAGCTGGAGTTTATGGTAGCAATATAGATATTGAATTAGATGATGAAAGTGAAACTGCACAGATTCCATTTGAATGGATTTCTGAGTCTAAGTTATTAATTACAGATAAGCTGATTAAAGAAGGTCAAGATAAAAAAAATTTAGCTAGCGAAGTGAAACAACAAAAAACCAATGCAAAAAGTGAATAGGAGACCTTATGTCTACTGCAGGAATTAGTGCAAATAAACTTGAGTTATTACAATAGCCAAAGCAGTTGCCGATGAAAAGGCAATACCCAAGGAGATAGTATTAGGGGCCATAGAAGAGGCTATCCAGAAGGCAGCTAAAATGCGCTACGGCTCTGAACTTGATATTAGGGCAAAGTTAGACCCAGTAACTGGCGACCAAAGTTTGCGTCGTGTAATAACAGTTACTGAGGACGAAGAGATCGAAAATGATTCTATACAAATTAACCTTGCTACAGCAAAAGTGGATTACCCGGATGCTGAAATTGGGTTCGAAATCTCAACACCGCTACCCCCTTTAGAATTTGGTCGAGTTCAAGCGCAAATGTCTAAGCAAATCATCATGGGGAAAATACGTGAGGCAGAACGCGCTAGACAGTTTGTTGAATTCAAAGATAGAATTGGCGAAATAATTAATGGAATTGTTAAGCGTGTTGAGTATGGGCATATTATTGTTGATTTAGGTAGGGCTGAAGGTGTCATCAGACGTGATCAGGCATTGCCACGTGAAAATGTCAAAGGTGGAGATCGTATACGGGCATATATAATGGATGTACGAGAAGAGCCGCGTGGCTCACAAATATTCCTTTCTCGTGCTCATCCGCAATTTATGGCCCAATTGTTTTCTCAGGAAGTTCCCGAAGTATATGAAGGAATCATTCAGATTGTATCGGTTGCTAGAGATCCAGGTTCTCGAGCGAAAATTGCAGTTTACTCAAACGATGGCGCTATAGATCCGGTTGGAGCTTGTGTTGGGATGCGTGGATCACGTGTTCAGGCTGTTGTCAATGAGCTTCAAGGTGAGCGTATCGATATAATTCCATTCACTGAAGATGCGGCAACATTTATTGTAAATGCGTTACAGCCTGCAGAAGTTGCAAAAGTTGTTATTGATGAAGCAAATGATAGAATTGAAGTTGTGGTTCCTGATGAGCAACTTTCGTTAGCTATTGGCCGTCGAGGACAAAATGTTCGCCTTGCTTCACAGCTTTCAGGCTGGGCTATCGATATTCTTACTGAAGAACAAGAATCTGAAAGACGTCAGGTCGAGTTTAAAGAGCGTTCAGAATTATTTATGATAGGTTTGGATGTGGATGAAATGATCGCACAACTTCTAGTCTCAGAAGGCTTTGAAACTATGGAGGAAGTCGGCTATGTAGCTATAGATGATTTAACTTCTATTGAAGGCTTTGACGCAGAAACAGCGCAGGAATTACAAGCACGTGCACGTGAGTACTTAGAAAGAATTGCTAAAGAGCAAGACGAAAAACGCCGCGCTGCTGGTGTACATGACGATGTTCTAGAAATTGAAGGGGTAACTCTTCCTATGGCTGTTAGGTTTGGTGAAAATGAAGTACTATCTGTGGAAGATGTTGCAGGTTTGGTTCCTGATGATTTACGAGGATATACTGAGATGAAAAATGGCGAAAAAGTTCATGAGGTTGGCATGCTAGAGGAGTTTAAGCTCTCTGAAGAAAGTGCGACATCTCTTATAATGCGCGCAAGAGTTAAGGCTGGTTGGATCGACGAAAGTGATCTATTGGTTTCAGAAGAGGATATTAAGGAAGAAATTCCTACTATACCATCTGAACCCACCGCTAAGGATGTTTTTGGTTAGGTTAGTTACTTGCAGGTCACTTCAGAAATTAGTAGCTTTGATAAGCGTGGTCACAGGCCTATGTCGCGAAAGTGTATCGCTAAGAGCGAAGTGCGTGATCGCTCTGATATGATAAGGTTCGTTCTTGACCCAACTGGTGTTGTCGTACCTGATATTCTCGGAAAATTACCAGGACGTGGAGTTTGGGTGAGTAGTGAATCTAGTTCTGTTTCTGAGGTTATATCTAGGTCTGCTTTCAGTAGAAGTTTTAAATCCAAAGTTAAAGTTCTGGACGATTTACTTGGTGTGACTGAACGTTTATTATCAAGACGGGTATTAGGTTTGGTAACTATGGCACGTAAAGCTGGATGTATATCTCTTGGTTTTGATCAAGTACAGTCCATGGCAAGGAATGCAGAAGTTGCAATTAGGATTGAAGCTTCAGATGGATCACAAGATGGTCGTAGTAAAATTCGAACCTTATCAAAAGCAATGAATAGAGAATATAATTTCGTTGACCCAATTATTGTGGGGTGTTTTTCGTCAAATCAAATTGGACAAGCTTTATCTCGCGAATCTATTATTCATGCAGGAATAAAAAGAGGAAAGCTTGCTAAGACATTAGCAACAGAGGTAAAGCGACTATCTGGATTTGTAGATTTAGTACCTTTGGACTGGCCAGATAGAGAACATGAAATAAAAATAAAAATAAAATAAAGATTTTTTCTTTGTTGAATATAAGTGTTAGGTCGTTAGATTGCACGACTTAAAGTAAGTTAGAAAATAACATTACAGGTAAGATTTATGAACTTACCGTTTGAAAGATGAAAATGACTGATACAAACGATAAAAAACAAACTGCCCGTAAGCCATTATCCTTAAGCTCTTCAGGGAGGGGTTCCGTAAGGCAGTCATTTGCTGGAGGACGTTCAAAGGCAGTAGTAGTAGAAAAAAAGAAAAAAGTAATTATTAGGCCGGGTTCAATCACAGAATCTATTAAACCAAAAGCTGCTCCAAAAATTTCTGTCACCCCCGTAAAGCCTAAAGTGGACGAGGTTGCTTTGGCTGCTAAAAAGTTAGGATTATCTAAGGATGAGTACGAAAAAAGACAAAATGCTCTAAATACTGCTAAGGCTGAAGCTGATGTAAGAGGTGCAAAGAAAAACGCTGAACAAATAGAGCGTGAGCGGCGAATGGCTGAAGAGAAAGCGGCATTACAAGCCAGAAAGAAAGCTGAAGAAGAAGCTGAATTGAAACGTTTAGAGGCGGAAGAGGAGAACCGTCAGAGAGAAGAGGCAGCTAGACTTGCTGCTCGTAAGCCGGTAGGTGCCGCGGCTGCTTTAAAAAAAGATGATGATAATTTAAGTGAAATTGAAAAAGCCGGCGGCCGCGTCAAGAAAAAACGTGCGGCTCCGCCACCTACTCGATCAAAAGGCGAGACTAAGAGAAGAAGAGGTAAGCTCACCATTGTCTCTGCATTAGCGGGTGATGATGAGCGCCAAAGGTCTCTTGCTTCTGTTAAAAGGGCAAGAGAAAGAGAGAAGCAGCGCCAACGTGGTGGATTAGGGGACCGCGATAAAGTTCAACGTGAAGTTGTTATACCTGAAGCAATAACTGTATCTGAATTGTCAAATCGAATGGCAGAAAGGGCTCGTGATGTTGTAAAGTATTTGATGCAACAAGGTACAATGGCCACTATGAATGACATTCTTGATGCAGATACAGCTCAGCTTGTTGTGGAAGACTTTGGGCATACAGTAAAACGAGTAGCTGAAGCGGATGTCGAAGATAATTTTATTATAGATGATACGCCTTCTGATGAGAAAGACCGTAAGCCGCGTCCGCCCGTAATTGCAGTCATGGGTCATGTTGACCACGGAAAGACTTCTCTATTAGATGCATTAAGAACCACTGATGTGGCGTCTGGTGAAGCAGGTGGAATAACCCAACATATAGGCGCTTATCAATTAAAACTTAAGTCGGGTGAACAGATTACTGTATTGGATACACCTGGGCACGCCGCATTTTCTGAGATGCGAACTAGGGGTGCTCAAGCTGTAGATATTGTAGTTCTGGTTGTTGCTGCCGATGATGGTGTTATGCCACAAACTATTGAATCGATTAAATATGCTCATGCAGCTGATACTCCGATCATTGTAGCTATAAATAAAATGGACAGTTATGATGCTAACCCACAAAAAGTAGAAACTGATCTACTTCAACATAATGTTATAACTGAATCTATGTCGGGTGAAGTTCAAGCTATTCAGGTTTCCGCTAAAAAGAAAACTGGATTAGCTGACCTAGCTGAGGCAATATCGAATCAAGCAGAGCTAATGGAGTTAAAGGCAAACCCAACGCGTAATGCTGACGGTTTAGTAATTGAGTCAAAAATTGAAAAGGGCCGGGGGCCTGTTGCCACCTTACTTGTAAAAAGAGGGACTTTGGAAAGGGGCCAGATTGTTGTTGCGGGCGAATATTGGGGTAAGGTTAAAGCAATGATGGATGAGCGTAACTCCCAATTAAAAGTAGCAAGCCCTTCTATGCCTGTAGTTGTTATGGGAATGGATGGTGCTCCTGCGCCTGGCGAACCTTTCGCAGTTGTTGACTCAGAGCAAAGAGCTAGAGAGCTTACAGAGTATAGGGTTAGGAAACGAAAAGAAGATATAACGAAAGCTTCGGGTGTTGCCTCTATGGAGCAAATGATGGCTAAGCTAGCCAATAAGACATCATCTGAAATGCCTTTGTTGGTAAAAGCAGATGTTGAAGGATCCTCACAAGCAATAAAAACCTCTCTTGAAAGCTTAGGTAATGATGAAGTTAAAGCTCGTGTTGTTTATTCTTCTGCCGGCGGTATTTCTGAGTCTGATGTACAGCTTGCAGCTTCCTCTAATGCTCCAATTATTGCTTTCAATGTTCGTGCTAATCGCCAGGCAAAAGAGTTGGCCGAAAAGGAAGGTGTAGAAATTCGTTATTATTCAATTATCTATGCCTTAATTGATGAAATTAAAGGTGCTTTAGAGGGTATGTTAGAGCCTGAGCGTAAGGAAACCTTTATTGGTTATGCTGAAGTACTTGAGATCTTCGATATTTCTAAATTAGGGAAAATAGCTGGAGCAAAGGTAACAGAAGGACGAGTTGAGCGGGGTTCAGGCGTAAGGTTGCTTCGTGATGATGTTGTTATCCATGAAGGGGAACTCTCCACTTTAAAGCGCTTTAAAGATGAAGTTGAGAAAGTTCAGGCGGGAATGGAATGTGGAATGGGCTTTTTAAACTACCATGATCTGCGCAAAGGCGATCTCATTGAATGCTTTACAGTAGAGATGCTTAATCGCAAACTAGACTAATTATTTGCATTAAAACCTATTTAGCAGTCTAATGATTTTTTTGACTGCTAAATTAACGCATCAGGAAAGTTTTATGACCAAAAATAAGCCTCCATCCCAACGACAGTTAAAGGCAGGTGAGCTTATCCGAAGAGCCTTAGCTGAGATTTTAGCAAAAGAAAATATCCGTGATGTGGATTTACAAGGGGTTTCTATAACTATTTCAGAAGTTAGGGCCTCCCCTGACCTTAAGCATGCTCGTGTATATGCTTCACCTTTAGGAGGGGGTGATGTGGATAAAGTTATTCAAGGCTTGCAGAGGTGTAGCTCTTTTTTACGTGGCAGGTTGGGTAAAGAAATGGAAATGAAATCAACCCCTCGCTTGAAATTCATAGCTGATAGAAGCTTTGATAAAGCGAAAGATATGGCGCGCTTGCTTGACCAACCAAAGGTCAGGCAGGACTTGATTTAAAGTGGGCTTATATGGCACGGAAGCGTAGGGGCAATCTTATAAATGGATGGGTAATTCTAGACAAGCCATATAGTTTAGGATCAACGCCTTCAGTAGGTAGGATTCGACGCCTTTTCTCAGCTCAAAAAGCAGGTCATGCAGGGACATTAGACCCTTTAGCTACAGGAGTTTTACCCATTGCTTTGGGCGAGGCAACTAAAACGGTTTCTTTTTTGATGGATGCTAAAAAAACTTATGAATTTACTCTTACATTTGGAGAAAATACAGATACTTTAGATAAGGAAGGTAAAGTTACTGCTGTATCTGAGGTTAGGCCGACTAAAGAAGCTGTAAAAGCTCAGCTTAAAAATTTTATAGGTATAATTAATCAAGTCCCGCCCCGTTATTCTGCTATTAAAATTAATGGTAAGCGTTCTTATGAGCTGGCCCGTTCGGGAGATTCCGTGGAAATTAAGTCACGACAAATCTCAGTCGAAAATTTTAAATTAATTGGACATGATGAAAATTCTGCAACTTTCATGGTAATTTGCGGAAAAGGAACATATATTCGTTCTTTAGCGAGGGATCTAGCTTTAGGCCTAAATACTTGTGGCCACGTAACCATGCTTCGCCGAACAAGCGTAGGACCTTTCAATCTAAACCATTCTTTTTCGCTAGACGAACTTGAAAATCTCTGCCATAGGGGCCAAGTTTTAAGGGCTTTGAGGCCTGTAGAGACTGCACTGGACGACATCCCGGTGCTAGCCATTACAGAACTTGAAGCCACTGAGTTAAAACATGGACGTGCAATTGTGAATAAATTAACTGGTAATGCTAAATACCCTGATCGGATTTTAGCTATGTTAAACAATAATGCAGTTGCTATTTGTAGCACTACCGAGGGTTATCATAAGCCTAAGAGAGTGTTTAATTTAGATTAATATGGAGAAACACGATGTCGATCACACAAGAACGCAAAACAGCGTTGATCAACGAATACGCCACAAAACCAGGTGATACTGGATCACCTGAGGTTCAAGTCGCAATTCTTACTGATAGAATTAAAACTTTAACTGAGCACTTTAAAACTAATAAAAAAGACAATCATTCGCGCCGCGGCTTATTAGCAATGGTTGCTAAGCGAAGACGTCTTTTAGCTTACTTAAAGAAAAAAGATGAGGCCCGTTACAAGGTGGTAATAGAAAAATTGGGGCTACGTCACTAAACTAACCCTAAAACTATTGGGGCTGCCAATGCGGGCGGCCTATTACACATAAATGTGTAAAGTGCGCATGAAGCGCAAATCCAAAGAAACAAATAACTTTGGTATATGTACGATGAAGAAAGAAAAAGTACGATATGTTAAATAAACACACAGTAGAGATTGATTGGGCTGGACGTCCTCTTAAATTAGAAACAGGCGGGATGGCCCGTCAAGCGGATGGAGCGGTTCTTGCAACTTATGGTGAAACAGTTTTGTTGGCCACTGTTTGCGCCGCAAAGTCTGAAAAGCCGGGTCAAAGCTTTTTTCCACTAACGGTTAATTATATGGAAAAATTCTATGCCACAGGTAAAGTTCCAGGCGGTTATTTTAAGCGTGAGGGTCGACCAACAGAAAGAGAAACTTTAATAGCTCGTTTAACAGACAGACCAATCCGGCCTTTGTTTCCGAAAGGTTTTAAAAATGAAGTTCAGGTAGTTATTACAGTTCTACAGCATGACCTTGAAAATGAACCAGATGTGCTTGGTATGATCGCTGCATCTGCAGCTTTAACTATTTCTGGAGTTCCTTTCCAGGGACCTATAGCGGCAGCTAGAATAGGTTTAATTGAAGGCGATTATGTTCTTAACCCAACTCTAAGTGAACTCAATGAATCCGAGTTAGATCTTGTAGTAGCTGGCACATCGGATGCCGTAATGATGGTTGAGTCAGAAGCAAAAGAATTGACAGAAGAGCAAATGCTAGGTGCAGTAATGTATGCGCATGAATCTTGTCAAGACGTTATAAAAGCTATTAAGAAATTAGCTAAGTCTGCTGGTAAGCCAGCTTGGGAATTTAAAGCTACCGACCTTACAGATGCTAAGAAATCCATGAAAAAAGTTGCAGAAAAAGGAATAAAGGCAGCTTATAAGTTGACTGATAAAATGGAACGTCAAGATGCACTCCGTGAAATAAGATCAGCTGCTTGGGACGAGTTAGGCCTATCAGAATCAAAGCCTGATGGCATGGCTGACAACATATTCTCTGACGTCTTTAAATCCATTGAGTCATCTACAGTCAGATCTACAGTCATAAAAACAAAGAAAAGAATTGATGGTCGTAAGTTAGACGAGGTTCGCCCAATTGTATCTGAAGCGGGTATGCTACCCCGTACACATGGTTCAGCCTTATTTACTCGAGGTGAAACACAAGCTCTTTGCGTTGCAACATTGGGAACATCTGATGATGAACAGTTTGTTGACCAGCTAACAGGTACTATTAAAAATAAATTCCTTCTACACTACAATTTTCCACCTTACTCAGTTGGTGAAGCTGGTAGAATGGGGGGTACATCAAGAAGAGAGCATGGTCATGGAAAGTTAGCTTGGAGAGCTCTTCAGGCAGTACTTCCAGAACCTGAAGATTTCCCATATACCATTCGTTTGGTATCTGAAATTATGGAGTCTAATGGTTCTTCGTCCATGGCCACTGTTTGCGGTTGTTCTTTAGCAATGATGGATGCAGGAGTTCCGTTAAAGCGACCCGTGTCAGGTATCGCTATGGGTCTCATAAAAGAAGATAATGGTATTGCTGTTCTTTCTGATATTCTTGGCGATGAAGATCATTTAGGAGATATGGACTTTAAAGTTGCTGGTACTTCAGAGGGGATTACATCATTGCAAATGGATATAAAGATTGCAGGGATATCTGAAGAAATTATGACAACTGCCCTAGAGCAAGCTAATGCTGGTAGGCTTCATATATTAGGTGAGATGAATAAGGCTTTAGAGGTTTCACGTGACGAGGTTGGAGAATTTGCACCCCGTATTGAAACTGTAAAAATCCCAGTTGACAAAATCCGTGATGTCATAGGCACTGGTGGAAAAGTTATTCGTGAGATTGTTGATACAACAGGAGCCCGTGTCTCAGTTGAAGATGATGGGACTATTAAAATTGCTTCAACTGATAAGAAATCTATAGAAGCTGCAAAGGAATGGATCCATAGCCTTACCGCGGAACCGGAAGCTGGAGTTATCTATAAGGGTAAAGTTGTTAAAGTTGTAGACTTTGGGGCCTTTGTAAACTTTTTTGGAAAAAAAGATGGTTTAGTTCATGTTTCGCAAATCTTACCTGAAAGAGTTAATCACCCGTCTGACCACCTGAAAGAGGGTCAAGAGGTTTACGTTAAACTTATGGGTTTTGATGATCGAGGTAAAGTTCGTCTAGCTATGAAATATGTAGATCAAGGGACTGGACTTGAAATTCCTCGTGAGCCGCGTGAGGATAATAAAGATAGTGATAAAGGTAAAGATGAAGAAAAGCCGAAGCGTAAAAGACGTACAAAGGCGAAAAAAGACGAAGAGTAAAATTTTTCAACCTTGAAACTAAATGAGTCAGCTTATGGGCTGGCTTTTTTTATTTTTTATTCTTTAATTAAAGAAAGACAGGTATGACTTTTGATACTCTGGCCACTTGGCACAACATAGTAAGCTCCAGTAATATTGATGACCTTGACAGCTTGATTTCTGAAGATTGTGTTTTTCATTCTCCTGTAGTTCACACACCACAAATAGGAAAAGATCTTACTATAAAATACTTATCGGCTGCATTTAAAATTTTTACTAATGGTACTTTTGAGTATGTTAGAGAAGTAAAAAATAATAATCAGGCAGTCATGGAATTCCAACTTTATATAGATGATATAATTATAAATGGTGTTGATATTATTTCATGGAATGCCGAAGGAAAAATAATTGATTTTAAGGTAATGATCCGCCCCCTTAAGGCTGTGAAAACTATTCATGAAAATATGGGAAAAATCTTAGCTTTAGACGCAGATAATACTAGTTAATCAATTTTGACGCATTAAGATGGGATTATATGTCATATCGTGAATTTATGGTTTTACTCCTTGTTTGCTCGATCTGGGGCTTACATTTTATAGTTATGAAGGTAACTGTTGGGTACACAGCAGACCCATTGTTTTATGCTGCGATGCGGATGAGCTTAGTAGCAATTATTATGTTACCGTGGTTAAAATGGCATGGAAAACTAATGAAGCCAATTTTTGGAGCGGGTTTAGGTTATGGTGCTCTAAATTATGCTTTTATGTTTCCAGCTTTAAAGTATACTACAGCATCCACAGCTGCAATTATGATTGAGCTGTATGTACCCTTTTCTATAATACTTTCGATGATGATTTTCAAAGATAGAATTGGTCGTTTTAAGTTATTAGGCATTATTTTAGCTCTTTTGGGGGTGGTAATAATTTCCTTTGCAAAGCCATATGAAGCAGCAGGCCCCTATTATTTATTTGGAGTATTTTTAATGATTGGCGCTGCTTTTAGTGAAGCTGTGGGTGCTGTTTTAGTCAAATTTGTACGGAGCGTAGGCCCATTACATCTCTTATCTTGGTTTGCCGTTATAGGTTGTTTAGTATTATGGCCCCTTACTATTCTTCTCGAAAACGAACAATTAAAAGCTTTTGAAGTGAACAACCGTTTGAACTTTATGTTAGCTCTCGCTTATTCATCTTTGCTTGTTTCTATTGTGGCCCACGGTTCCTATTATTGGTTGCTTCAGCGTCTTCCAATATATGTTGTTTCTACTGCCGGACTAATGACTACAGTCATTGCCGTTATCGCGAGTGTGCTGATATTAAATGAAAAACTCAGCCCACAATTATTATTTGGTGGACTGGTAGTCTTAAGTGGAGTTGGTCTGATTTTGATGAGAAATAATAGTGCGGTTGAGAAATAATATAAACCTGAATAAATTTTCATAGTACTGTGAATTAATAAAATAAATCTTTCATTGTTTGACATTTCTTATAGAGGCCCTTAACGGCAGGTCTTACTGCTGTGATAGGCTTTTACACTTTGGTGTTTTTCCTCTCTTGGTTCAACCCACTTAGCCTAAAATAATCGAGCAAATATGTCTGACTTTAAATCTTTAAACCTTAACGAACTTATATTTAATGCGATTAATGAATTGGGATACTCTAAGCCGACTCCTATTCAAATGGAGGCTATCCCGCATGTAATAGAGGGTAAGGATATACTAGGTATTGCTCAAACAGGGACTGGCAAAACAGCTGCTTTTTCTCTTCCACTTTTAAATCACCTCTGCATAAATAAATTAAGGCCTGCTGCAAAAGAGCCCCGAGCTCTTGTTCTTGCCCCTACACGCGAGTTGGCTTCTCAAATCACAAAGTCATTGCGTGATTATGGCAGCAAGATAGAATATCTGTCCATTGCAACTATATATGGTGGAGTAAGTATTAAGCACCAAATAAATCAACTTATGCGAGGAAATGAGATCGTTGTGGCAACCCCTGGACGCCTTATTGACTTGATTGATAGGGGAAGTATTAGTCTAGGGAAGATTGAAGTGCTAATCTTAGATGAAGCAGACCAAATGATGGATATGGGCTTTATACATGCTTTAAAAAAGATAATTCCGTTAATACCGAAAGACCGTCAAACTTTATTCTTTTCAGCCACTATGCTGCCAAAAATTAAAAAACTTGCTGAAAAGTTTTTAAATAATCCTGTTACAGTTTCTGTTGCCCCCCCCAACTCCACGGCAAAAAAAGTAGAGCAACGAATAACATTTGTTAACAAGGCTGAAAAGCAGGATCTGTTATCATTATGCTTATTAGCGCCTGATGTTCATAGAGCTTTAGTTTTTACTCGAACTAAACACGGTGCTGACCGTGTTGTTAAGCGTCTAGCCCAAGTAGGCCTAGCCTCACTTGCTATACATGGAAATAAATCTCAGAATCAGAGGCAGCGAGCACTCAATGCTTTTCGTGAAGATAAAATTAAAATTTTAGTAGCGACTGACGTAGCCGCAAGAGGGATTGATATTGAAGGCATAAGTCATGTCTTTAATTATGAGATACCAAATGTTCCTGAGCAATACATTCATAGAATAGGCAGGACTGCACGAGCTGATAAGTCTGGTGTTGCACATGCTTTCGTTGATAAGTCTGAACGGGCTTACCTAAAAGAAATTCAAAAACTACTTAAAAATAGCATTAGAGTGGATGAACTTCCTGAAGACTTTATGCAAAAAGCCCGTGCATTAAAAACTCGTACTCCTGTGGAGCTAAAGGAGGAAGTTGAAAAAGAGGGAAGAAAAGGGCGAGGTAAATCTAGAAAAAAGTCTATCTCTTCTGGCAATAAAAATAAGACGGATGGGTCTAATTCTGAAAAGGAAGGTAATTCAAATAAATATAAAAAGAGTGATGGGAGAGCAGGCGAGCAAAAAGCTAGAACTGGAACAAGCCAAAAGGTAAAATACTGGAATAAAGATAAACCTAAGGGTGAGAGGCAGGGTTTTAAAAAAGAAGGAGGGTTAACAGGAAAGTCAGATCAAAAAGCAAACCCAAAAAAAATAACTAAAAATTCGACTAAGAGATCTCCGAGCAAATATGGCAAAAGCAATACAAGATTTAGATAATATAGTCTAGTTACAGACATAAGTATGCCTATGCGGGTGTCTATCTATTGCAACTTTGATAAATGCGCTTATTAATAAGACTGTGAGATCGAATATCATAACATTAAGGAGTTTTGATGCTCCATCTAAGAATACAAATGCTTCGCAAGTATCTTTTCAGAGAGATGAAATTAATTTAATCATGGGTCTTTACGGCCAAATGGTTTCGAAGGGCGTTTGGAAAGACTATGCGATTTCATTTTTGAAGGATAAAGCGGTGTTTTCTATTTACCGTAAAGCTTCTGAGTATGCTCTTTATAAAATTGAAAAAAACCCGTCCCTTAAAAATAAACAAGGACAATATTCAGTTATAGCTCCTGGTGGGTTAATATTGAAGCGAGGTCATGATTTGAAATCTGTATTACGTATTTTTGATAAGTACCGATTTATTGTGAAGTAAAAAACCGCCTCTGAAATTCAGAAGCGGTATTTTATATAAGTCTTATATAAAGACTTTATTTAAGATTATTCTCGTCAGAAATTAAGCCTCTGATCCAGAAAACCTTTCAACCATAGTTTTCACTATAATTGCTACTGCAGCAGCACTAAAGACTGAACTCAAGCTTCCTAGAACATTGGTAAGAGTTTCCCCTGCACCAATAATTCCACCTAGAGCGCCTGAACCTCCAGCCATTAAGAATATAGCTGCAATCATTACACCGCGACGATGGTCCGTTGCTGAAGCATAACCAGCTACTAATCCAAGAACTGCTAGAATAGTTCCATCATGACCAGTGTTGACAAATGTTAATACAACTGCGGCTAACGTACCTAGCCCCCATCCAATTTTTGCAAGATCCATAGTTTTTCTCCCCTATGTTTTAAGAACGATTAACTTCGTTACATTGCGAACTAAGCAATATTTTGCTTTAGTCCTAGAGTAAGCTGTCATAAATATTACTGAATGGCAAGCAAAGAAAGCCAAAAAAAATCCCGCTTATTTTAATAAAGCGGGGTTTTTAATTGATATATTTACAGTAAATTACTCGCGTCCAAATAGGCTTAGTAGTATTTGAAACATATTTACAAAAGATAGCAATAAAGATGCTGCCCCATATGCTGAAAGTTTTTCTAACATCAAATCATTACCACTAAAGGAATAGTAGGTTCGTTTTAGCATCTGGGTTTCCCAGGCTGTAATCATTGCAATTGCGCCTAAAACTATAAGATTCATTGTATTAAAGACTGCACCTCCTGCTTCAGGAGCCATTCCGGGTATGAAAGCAAACACTAAACTCATTACAATATATACAAGAAAAGCGGCAAAAGCATATTTAGCATAAGTACTAAGGTTGCGTTCGGTAGTATAGCCAAAGAGACTTAGGGCTCCAAACATTGCTACTGTCATGAAAAATACTTTAGCAACAATAACACCGGGCACAAATGCCGCAATGGCTGACATAAATATGCCTAAAAATGCTGCAAATACGAAGAGAAACCTCAATACTCCTGCTTTAGACATTGTCGGTAATTTAGCACCAACACTACCAAAGAGTACTGGGATAGCTATGACAAAGCCAAGTAGAATGAATGGATTTCCTCGCAATACTGCGTGGGGTAATATATCCTTTGCTAAAAAAGCTACTGATGCAGTTACAGCCATTGCAAGTGCCATATACCGATATGTACCAAGCATAAAGCTTTTGAGGCCAAGGTCTATCTCACCTGTTTCTGCTACTGTGCGATTATATTGCTGATTCATTAATTGCTCCATTTCAAAATTGAACTCTTGCGGGTTCTTCTATGTATATATAATGCATTTTTAATAAAATTCCAATAGCTAGCATCATTAAATGTTTAGTATTTTATTTTACCAAAAAGGATTGACTATGGATTTAAGAAAACTCGGTAAAACTGACCTTGAAGTAACCTCGATTTGTCTTGGAACTATGACTTGGGGGGAACAAAATTCGGAATCCGATGCTCATGAGCAATTAGATTATGCCTTAGGTCGAGGGATAAACTTTATCGATACTGCTGAGATGTATCCAGTCCCAGGTCACCCGAAAACTCAAGGAAGAACTGAGAATTATATAGGATCTTGGATAAAAAGTAGAAAAAACCGAGATAAGTTTATCTTAGCATCCAAAATAACAGGTCGGTCAAATATGAATTGGTGTCGTGAAAATGCTGAAGAGACTAGACATACGCCAAAACAAATAAATGAAGCTATAGAAGGTTCATTGCGAAGATTGAATACTGATTACATTGATCTTTATCAACTTCATTGGCCTGATAGAAGAATTCCCCCTTTCGGGTTTCACTCATATCGTGATTACGATTCGAATGATATGGTCCCTCTGGAAGATATATTGGGAGCACTTCACCAACACGTCAAAAAAGGAAATATTAGGCACGTGGGGTTATCTAATGAATTTGGTTGGGCCACTATGAAATATCTAGAATTGTCAAATAAAAATAACTGGCCACGTATTGTCTCTAACCAATGTGTGTATAATCTTATAGCCAGAAGGTTTGACTATGATTTAGCTGAGATCGCTATGAGAGAGCAGGTTGGTCTTCTGGCTTATTCTCCGCTTGCCATGGGGTTTTTAACAGGAAAATATGATTCTGGAGTATCTCCTGAGGGATCGCGGGGTAATTTATTTAAAGACTTTATGGGTGCTTATTGGGACGCAGAAAGTGGATGGCGGGATTGTAATGCCACTGCATTAAAGTTTAATCTTACTCCTACGCAATTTGCATTAAAGTTTGTCGAAACTCGTAAATTCGTTACTTCAAGCATTATTGGGGCGACATCTTTAAAGCAATTAATTGAAAATATTGATGCGCATGACATTGAATGGACTAATGAGATGGAAAAAGAGGCGCATAGAATTCATAAAATGTATCGCTGTCCGGCGGGGCGATAATTTTTTAAGGAATTGTTTTGTTATGATATTATTTACTGCATTAAAATTACCGCATAGAATTTCTAAGCAAATCTCAGATATCCAAAGAGGAGTGATGGGCACGAGATGGTTAGATATTGATAATTTGCATATTACAACATGTTATTACGGCGATGTTGACTTTGATATTGCGGAGACATTAGATTGTGAGCTGGCCAAGTACCCATTACCTAGTTTTGAACTTCAGTTTGAGGGTGCGGGGCATACTGGAAATTCACCTCCTCTCACTTTATGGTTAGGTATAAAAAATAATAAATTTTTACATGATTTGAATAGGTACTGCATCTCCGCTGCGAAGCGAGCAGGGATAGAGTCTGAAAAGACAGTTTACCGCCCACACGTGACATTGGGTTATCTCAGCGAAGAGGTAAAAATTGAGAGAATAATAGCTTTCGAAAAGAGAACATCGAGATTTAACTCCGCACCATTTTTGGTTGACGAAATGGCTTTATATTCAAGTCACCGGCGTTTTCCTAAGTCTAACATATACAGAAAAGAGGCAACATATCCTATGGTAGGGTTTAAAAAAAACCTCTAATTTTTCTATTATTATATTTTTTGATCATATTCCCCAATTTCAGGATATTTAGATAGCCGAGCTTCTATCTCGTGAAACATAGCATTTTTAACATCTTCAGATGTAGGACTTTCGACTACTACAACAAGGTTTGGTGAGTTAGAGCTCGCACGAACCAGTCCCCATGTGCCGTCCTCAAGTGTTAAGCGTATGCCATTTACAGTGTTGACATCAACAATTGACATTCCTAGAATTTTTTTACCTGTTTCATAAGCGTTTTT
>ERZ651776.2308-NODE-2308-length-21041-cov-7.052805_pt1 | contig 21041 bp, 17 predicted proteins | sample MGYA00514761_ERZ651776 | MGnify/ENA metagenome assembly ERZ651776 | reverse complement strand
TGAAAGGCGACAGCAAAGTTGTACGGCGTGTTGTTTGTGTAGATGATCGAATACCACGCCGTATCACCAGTGACAATACGGTCCACGTACTGTCCCGGCGGAAGCTCGGGGGCATTGCGGAAGTCGGCGCTACCTACGACGACTGCTTGAGCGCCGGCGATAGGGCTCCACAGACCAACAGCGGTGACGATGGCGATGAGGGCTGTGAGCACACCAAGAGCGGCGAGCCTTGTGGTGCGAGGGCGCAGAGTCATGAAGGTGACGGCTCCTGGTTCGTTGCTACCTGCTCGGTCCAACTTGTGCCGTCCCACCACCGAAACTGATCGCTGAATGCGGGGTCTTTGTACCAACCAGGCGGAACTGACGCAATTGGTGGTGGCTCGGTTGCTGATGGCGCAGGGGGGACAGCTGCGTCGTCGTCCGCCTGGGCACGTGCTTGTACCGTTGGATCAGTTGCAGTTGGGGCTGCGGGTAGCTCTACAGGTGCTGGGCCAGACATGCTCTCTGGTTCGGTGGCGGATTGTGATGCGGGGACCCGCTCCGGAGCGGCTGCAGCCTGTGCGGCCGGCTGCACATCTGGTGCCTGCGCAGCTGCCTCTTCGGCCGCTCGTGCAGCGGCAATCTGCTGGGCAGTTGCTTGGGCCGCTGCATGCTGTTCTGGGGTGAACCTGTCGCCGATCGCTTGGGTAGCGACGGCTGGGGCTGCTGTTCCAGGAGCAGGTGATGTGGGGGCGGCTGTTGGTCCAGCGGTGGCTTGCATTTCAGGTGTTGCTGGTGTTTCGTCGAGCATGTCGACGTTCGTCAGAGCTCCGGCAAGTGATGGTTTCGTCTTGGTTGGTTGGTCCGAGGCAGTCGGCCGTTCGGGACGTTGTTCGGCTAACCCCGCGGTCGCTGCCTCAAGCTCGTCGTTCGAATTGTTGCCGGCGTCGATCAGGGTGGGGATCGCCGCAGGTGCAGGGGTGAGATGCTCGAGCGAGGGTCCCGTACGTTCGCTTGAGCTGCTTTGCATGGCGACAGGTTCCACCGAATCGGTTGCATCGTCAGCGTCTCTTTCCTTCCCTTCGCAGCCGGAGTGCTTGGATGCGTCGTCTGCTCTACCGTCGGTGAGGCCGGCTTCGGTGAGGTCAACGTTGGTCGGTTCAGCGGTGTCTTTGGCGTCCCGCTTCAGCCGTCGGAGCGGGGCGAGGGCCAGAACGGCGCCGGCGAGTACCAACATCATGGGCAAACGGAAGTTGTTAGTCTTTGCCGGAGCAAGCGGAATGAGCTCCTCCAGTTCTTGAGCTCGCTTGTTCGCTACGTCGATTGCTTCTTGTGCGGCTTCGCCCTCGGCCTGAAGGCGGTCACGTTCTGCAATGAGGTCGGGAGGAGCAAGTTCACCTACGTCACCGGTGAGTTCCGCGAGAACAGCGTCAAGCTCAGCGGTGCGTTCGATGATTTCCTGGGGATAGAAGCAGGCCTGAGGGGCTGCGCAACTCGTTGTTCTACCGCCAAATCCTGGTCCCTCAGTCAGGAGTTCGAGCTCATAGGTGCCCTCAGTCGTGGGGCCTTCAGAGTCGAGTGTGACCACGAAGTAGGCCTCGTGGGGGCCGTCTGTGATGCGACAGTCAGTGCACCGAATCGAGGCAGTTGGACGCTCAGGCAACCCAGCATCGAAGTCGCCGTGTTCTCCCTGGAAGAATCGCTGGTCCAGGCTTGGTACATAGATATGCATGTCCAGCGCAATCCCAACTTCTGGCGGAAGCCCAAACACTGTCGCGGTGAAAGTGCCGCCCTCGGGCCCATAACTGGGCATGCGGTACATCCGCACGCTGTTCATATCGATGGTGTCGGTGTACAGCACCTTGACGGTGCCAATGTCATCGAGACGAACGAGGTCAGGAGCACTATCGGGAGAGGTTGTGCCTTGAATCGCTCTTCCGACGAGCCGCTGGGCTTCGCGCGGTGCACTAAGTTGCACGAGAAGTTCCGGAAGGACGTTACGAGCATCTTCAGGCGTCTCGATGGCGGTGTACGTGCCACCTGTGGAATCAGCGATACAACGTAGTTCTATTTCCGCTGCGGTGTCAGCCCGGAAACCCACCGTGATGACCCGATCGACTGCCCCGTCGCCGCTTGTGATCGCCTTTGCTGTCTCACACGGATCTTGTCCGAACGAAGGTCCGGTCGCTGCGTCGCCGTCGAGGTCGGCGTCGAAACATTCGTCGCGGCCGTCGGAGAACAACACAATCGTGCCCGTAGACCCTGCAGGGATATCGGTGCTGGCCTGCTGAATAGCTAGCCCCATCGGTGTATCGCCAAGGGCGGCGAAGCCTTGGACCTGTGCAATCAGTTGGTCTCGTTGCAACGGTGCAACCGGCGAAACGACCCGAGTGTCGCTGGTGCAGCTTGCTCCGCGGTTCGCTGGGGTCGTTGGTTCGATCTGGTCGCCGTAGGTGCGGAGCCCCACCTGAGCGTCAGGACTCACGTTGGAAAATGCTTCGGTAAACGCTGCCTTGGCGACATCGAGCTTTGTTCGCTCAGCATCGAATTGTTCATTCATCGATCCGGACAGATCGAGGACCAAGATCAACACTTCGTCAGAACTACTGTCCTGAGCGGCAGCCGACGGTACGCCGAACAGCGGGACGAGAGCAAGAAGCGCTCCCAGACCGGCAACAATTATAAGTGCCAACGAGCTACGGCTCGGATTCAGACGGTGCATTACCACCCCCGATCGGCAGCTGGAGCTCGGCCTTTAGGCCGAGACCACCCAATTCTGGGGATAGTGGCGTTGCAGCGTTCTGCTAACCAGTCGGGTCAGGGTGTTGCGTAGGCGTCAAAAACGTAGGGTTCAAGCGACTCTTGGGCTGCAATCCGCCATTTGTGCCAGTTTCCCCCGCCGTAATAGGCGAGGCTGCCAGGAGGAGCATTTCCTTCACCGTTGTAATAAGAAATGCAGTCTCGAAGGGGCGCAGTTGCGATGTCAGCCTGCGCGCAATGATCGGCATAACCTTCTTCGGCCGCGGGCGTGATGTCGACCACGGCATGGTTGCGGTCGCGCATCGTTGTCAACATCCACACGATGTAATCGCTGTGTTGTTCGATTGCGTCGATGAAGTTGAAGCTCCCGCCGCCGCCTTGAGGCCCGCTCACGATGAACAGGTTGGGGAAGCCGTTGCTGTGTAGCCCAAGGAATGTCTTGCAGCCTTCGGTCTGCCATTTTTCGCTCAGCGTGACACCACCCCGGCCCTTGATCATGTTGAATGTCGATGTGGCCATCCAGTTGAAGCCAGTCGCGTAGATCAAGACATCGACGGGATATTCGGTTCCGTCGTGAACTACCCCTCGTTCGTTGATCTTCTGCACGCCGAGTGGTGCGGTGTCTACGAGGTGGACGTGGGGCAGATTAAACGACGGCAGGTATTCGTCGTGAAAGGTCGGCCGTTTGCAGCCGTAGGGGTAGTACGGCTTTAGGGCCTCGGCAGTGACGGGGTCTTCGACAATGGCATCGACTCTGGCTCGGATCTGTTCCATGAGTCGGAAGTTTGAGTCAAGTTGTTTCTGCACCATCTCTTCTTGAGTGAGCGGTCGATCGTGTTGTTTGCGTTCCTTCTTGAAGTCGACGGCTTTGCCGGTGAGATAGTCATCGTCGGCCTTGATGGCGGCTCGACCGGCCGAGATCTTCGCAAACCGTTTCCGACGGGCCATTGCCCAGCCCGGTTCGTTCGACCATTCATCGATTTGTTCCTGGGTCGTGGCTCGTTGATCGCGCACATCAATCGAACTGGGAGTGCGCTGGAATACAAACAACTCTCCTGCGACCTTCGCCAGTTCGGGAACGGCCTGTATCGCCGTGGCGCCGGTGCCGATAATGCCGACGCGTTTCCCGGCAAGGTCCACGTTGTAGTCCCACCGAGATGTATGAAAGGCATCACCCGCAAACGATTCCATGCCCTGGATTCGGGCAAGCTTCGGGTTGGTGAGAATGCCGTTTGCTAGGACAACATGTTTGGCCCGCATCGCGTCGCCCCGGTCGGTGAAGACCGTCCATCGTTGGGTGGTTTCGTCCCACTCGGTGGTGTCGACCGTCGTGTGGAACAGGCATTTGTCGTAGAAACCGAACGTGGTAGCCATCGATTGGCAATACTCGAGGATCTCGAAACCAGACGCGAACTTCATTGTCGGGATGTAGTCCATCTCCTCGAGCAGAGGGAGATAGCTGTAGCTCTCGACGTCGCACGCTATGCCGGGGTACCGATTCCAGTACCACGTCCCGCCGACATCGCCGCCCTTCTCGCAGAAGCGGACGTCTTGGAAACCGGCTTGGCGAAGTCGGTACCACAGCAGCAAACCTGCGAAACCTGCACCGATGACCAAGATCTCGCATTCGTCGGTGAGCGCATCGCGCTGGACAGGGTCCTCGGAGTAGACGTCTTCGAGGTACGACGCAAATTCCCCCTCGAGCGACATGTAGTCGGCAGCGCCAGCTCGCGCTTCCTTAAACTCGCGGTACTTGGCCTGTTCGTCTGCGTTAAAGACCGCGCCTGGTGGTTGCTCAGGCAATGTAAGAAGCGCCTGGTCTTCCAGCACGCTGTAGCCGGTACCGGTGATCTTCTCGCTGGCTTTGGCCGCTCGTGTAGCGAATACCTTGAGCCCAGTCTCGGGGTCAATGCGGATCGCATCGTTGTTCATATCGTCACTCCTGCGCGCTGGGTTAGCGCTTTTGACCCTATGCCAACGGGCCGCACTGCGAACAAACAAGCAGTGCCGATCACAGAGGGCGAGCCGGTTTTCCGACGGGACAATTCGAAATCTCACAAATGGTTTGAAGACTCCGATAAGGCTCCCGTGTCTCGGCGACCGAATTCTTCACCCTGAGGTATCGCTGGCCTCAGTCGTCGCAACGCCGTGCACGTTGTCGAGCGACCAGCTCGGTATCCGTGTGGAGCGACTCGGATTTACCTCGCCGTTCATTGCGGTTACGCGGCAGGTTGAAGTTGGCCACGCTGCCTCGGTGGGAGCTTTGTGCGTGACGGCGGTTGAGTGCCTCTCCGACACCGACTGATCGTGCCAGCGGTCCTAGCCCACTGCGGAGAGCCACCGGCTCGCTGCCCACAGGCAGCCAAGGAAGAGGACGACAATACAGACAGCGGTGGCGATGTCGGGCTTGACTTGATCACGACCGAACAGTGGTGCTGAGCGTGCGTCGGCGCCGAAGTAGACAACGCCGAGAATGATGCCAACAATGAAGCCTCCGGCGTGGCCTCCCAGGCTAACGAACCCGCTCAAGCTGATGAACAGATTCAGCAGCAGCACCGGTCCAAGGCCTGATTGGGCGATGCTGATGCCTTGGCTTCGAAACATCATGACAAGCAGGCCCAGAAGTCCGAAGATGGCGCCGGACGCTCCCATTGTGAAGGCCAGCGGGTCAAGGAGTAGTGCTCCGAAGGACCCACCGACCAGTGCAGCCATGTACGCCAGTGTGAATCGGATCGGCCCGAGCCTGCGTTCGATGATGGGTCCGAGTATGTGGAGGCTGTACATGTTCATGCCGAGGTGGAAGATGCCGAAGTGTCCAAAACCACTGGTGAATACTCGCCACCATTCGCCTTCTTCGCTGATGAAGAAGCCGTTGTCGGCGAGTTCCTGTGCGGTTCGGCCATCGTCGCTGATGGTGGCATCGAACAGCACAAATTGCAGCAGGAAGACCGCGAGATTCAACCCGATGAGTACCTGAGTCGCTCTGCCGCTGGACCCGGGAAGAGTGTTGCGGGTGTAGACCTTCTGTTTGGTCTTCGATGTGCATTCGGGGCAGTGGACGCCGACTGATGCCTGGTGCATGCATTGCGGGCAGATGAACCGCTCGCAGCGTTGGCAGCGCACCCCTGAGGCCATGGAGGGATGTCGATAACACGTGGTTGCTTGGGGTGCAGGAGGGTCGTCGAAGCTACTCATGGGTGAACCCAGTTTAGGAACGGCGGACGCTGACCTGAGCGTCAATGGGTGTGCGTTTTGACAAAGGTAATAGCAATAAATATATTGAAAGGGTGCCAAATGAGTTGTTGGGGATGGATGTCGATGCCTCTCGAGGCTTAGCGGCGACTGTCGCTGGCTGGCCATCACATGCCGAAGAGGTTCGCTCGATCGTGACCGATGCCGAGGTGCTGGCGGACATGCCGCTCGGGGTCGTGGCGTCATTGGATGAGATCGGTAGAGATGGAACAGCGATGGCAGCAGCGATCCGGCGAGCGGTTCGTGCACTTGAGTCATTCACCATTCAGCTCGACTCGCCGCTGACGATTGCGCTGGCTGTTGCCAGTGTGCAGGCGTTTCGCGGCACGGAGAACGACCCCGAATTGGATCGCCGGCTCCGGAGCCTGCATGAGATGGTTGCGGTACGCACGGCTTCTGAGGTCCAAGCAGCTCAGGTCATGTCCATGCTGCTTGCAGCCAGCCACTCGTTGCATGTCGCCGGTCGCGATCTTGACGATGTCGCAGCGGCCATGGCCTCTGTCGGTCGCCTCAACCGGGCCGAAGCGAGAGGCGCGGTTAGCAGTAACGACCCAAGAATCGATGACGCGACGGCAGGGTTGCGGAAGGCACTGTCCACGCATGCAGCATCGGAACTCCAGCTCGATGAGCTGGTTGCGGCGTTCCTCGCTGATCGGAACACCACCGATCCGGCAACGCTGCTCGCCTCGGTGGTTACAGGCGCACCGGTCGACGTAGTGGAGTTCGCTCATGACAACGGCATTGACTATGACATCGCCGCGGGCGTCTTGGATATGCAAGAGATTGATCGACTGACGGCCGCGTTACGGACCGCACAGGTGCTCGAAGCCGAAGAGATCAACGGTCAACGAGCGGCATTGTTCCGCGGTCTCATAGGCGTCGATGACGCGGCTGCGATTGGTGTGCTTAGCCGGCTTGTCGATGTAGGAGCGAGCGCTCGTAATGCGTTGGCGGTGCGACATAGCGAACAGATCCGGGCTCACCACATCGACCAGGTCGCTGAGCTGTTCGATCTCAACCTGCCAGAAGCAGAGCGTCAATTCGAGGAACTCGCTGCATCGACGGATTCGTTGGTGGCTTCAGGCTGGGATCTTGAAGACGCCGCGGTCGCAACACGTATGGCGGCACTTCGTGACTTCGATCTGGGCGACATCGTGGCGTTTGCGGCGGACGAGGGTGTGTCGTTGGTCGACGGGGCGGTCTGGTTCTCCCAAGCCCATGCCATGGCGATGACCCCCGATGAGTATCGGGCGTTCGATGGGCTGGTCGAACACTTCTTTGAGATGGACACCGCGACCGGAGGGAATGCCGATGGTGTCGTCTCCGTCGATGACCTGGCGTCCGTCGTGAATAACCCGCTGGCTGACGCCGAGTTGGTTGCTGCCGCCTGGGCGCTCATCCATGCGCCCGACGTCCGAAACCGACTTGATTCGGCCACTGTCCGTGGCGGTGTCGTGGCCACGGAATCCTTTGGTGCTGACGTCGCTCAGGATCACAAGATCTCGCAGGCAGATATCGACGTATTCCGGGCCAAGCAGAGTGTGAACTTTCTGCTGGCCGAACATCGAGACACCATCGATGTTGCTGCTCAGGGCCGCGATCTCAGCCTTGCCGATGGCGAGCTCAGTGAACAGGACTTTCGAGCCGTGCTTGCCCATGCTGAAGAACTCAATTTGAGTGAGGCCGAGGTCGCAGCGGTCGAGTTGGTCCTCGAGCACGATTGGTACGACCAGACGTTCTGGCAGGAAAACAGTGACACCATCATTCTGGCGACGGCTGTGTTCGCTGGTGCCGCGCTTTTTGTTGCGAGTGGTGGGCTCAGCGGTGGGTTGTCTGGAGCCCTTATCGCCTCGGCAGTCGCTACAGGTGGGGGAGCGGCCGCGGCCGCTGGCATCACCGTGGCAGAAAATCTTGTGACCGGCGATGAGTGGGCTCAGGACCTAAGGCACAACACCACGCTTGGCGCCATCGCCGGGTTGGGCGGCGCCGGACTTGCCGGGGCCGCAGGAACGCCGGGCAGCGTTTCGCTTGCTGGTCGGGTTCTCAACCTCACCGGTGCTGGTGCAGACCTCGCTGGACTGGGTGCGGCCGGGCTGTTCGATCCACTGCTTCGCCAGTTTGGCGACGACGTCGAAGTTGCAGCATGGAAGGCGGACGCCCAGCGCGTGAGTTATGTCGCCGGGGGTGCGGCAGTCCTCGGTGCGGCAGCTGCTGCAACAGGCAAAGGTCTTCAAGCAGCCCAGATGCAGGATGCGCTACCTCCGCGGAACTATGCGAACTTCGGTGACGACGCGCTCGATGATGGTCTCCGGGGTTATGCATCGCGGATTCCTGAAAGCGCTCCTCGTGAAGTTGGAGCCAGGGCACGGGCCGATATTGCTTCACTGCTGATTGAGGCTGACGAGCTCTCCGACAGTTGGGTTCTCGGAGTTGCCCAACGAGCCGCTGGAGTAGGGATCGACGGCGGCACGGCTCTTGCCGACAACACTATTGCTGAGGTTCCTCCGTCAGTCGGTGACTGAACACCGCACGTCAACCTCTTTGTCAGCGTCTGTGCAGAAGCGGACGATTTCAGAGAGCCGAAATCTCGAAGCATCACGTTGCTTCTCGGTAGCGAGTAGTTCTCCTGCCATGGTGTGCGAGGCTCGTAGAGGTGACGAGATCGTCAACAGTCAAGCACCGAGGCTTGCATCATGCGCGGAGTTGTACCGACCCAGATCATGATGAAGACAATGAGGCTCGAAGACGAGGATCCGCGGCTTGAAAAGGCGCTCAGGCTTACAACTGGTCGGCACGAGACTCCGACCGACTTGGGTGCTGCAGCGCTGTCCTTGTGCACACCGGCTGCGTCATGGGTGACCGGCCAGATCGTCGCTGTCGACGGTGGCCGGTAATCCATCACCAGCTGCAACACTCTCGGTATGCGAGTAACAGGATTGTGCGGCGGCATCGGCGCAGGGAAGTCAACCGTGGCGGCTCTGTTCGCCGAACATGGGGCGCTGGTCATCGACGTCGACCAGATCGGGCGCCAGGTGATTGATCCCGGCGGCCGAGCATTCGACGATGTCGTGCGCCTATTTGGCGAATCGATCCTGTCGGTCGATGAATCGGGCGTTCCCGCGATCGATCGAGCCAAACTGGCTCCGATCGTATTTGGCGATCCCAGAGAACTCGAGCGGCTCGAAAGCGTGAGTCATCCGGCTATCAATGCCGAACTCGATAAGCGCCTCATTGCTGCGAGCGAGGTTGGACACGACTGGGTTGTTCTCGACATGGCTGTCCTCGTCGAGTCGAAACTCGGTCAAAATCTGGCTTCAGGCCACAGTTATGACACCGTGGTGGTTGTCGAGGCGTCAGAGTCGGTGCGCGTTACTCGCCTCGTGCAATCCCGGGGGATGGATCCGGCCGATGCAGCAGCCCGTATTACGTCACAGACCGATGATGCGACCCGCCGAGCTGTTGCTGACATCGTGATGACCAACAATGGCGACGTTGCGGAACTTACGGCAGCCGTCGCCGCCATCGTGCCGACTTTGTCTCGCTAAAAGCCGGGGGTCCCTCTTGGGTAAAGACGAGGGCTGCGGGCACATCTGCTCAGACTGCGATAGGGAGCGAGGTAGTTGGCACTTGGCGAGCTAGCTGTGACTGGCGATGAAGTCGATGATTGTGGTGTTGATCAGATCGGCGTCGTGGTCGAGGGTTGCTACATGGAAACTGTTCGCAAGGTGCACGACGGTGGCATCTGTCCCGACGGTGTCGGCGATGTACTGAGCTGTTGTGGGTGGCACGACATGGTCGTGAGTGCTGACCATGATCAGCGTCGGGCATCCAATTGCCGGTAGATCAAAGTTGTCGACGGCGTGTACGAGCGACAACAACGGAGCGAGCGGTGTCTTGTCGTAGGCAAGTTCGACGACGCCTGGTTTGGCGATGTCGTTGCCGATTGCATCGATGGTGACCTGGCCACTGTCAATGACGGCTGCCAAACCTGCAGTTCGTTCGGCATTCGGTTCGCCCGCTGAATTGATAACCGCGATCCCGGCGATGCCTGGATGACGACTCGCCAGCCACAAGGTCAACGCTCCGCCCATCGACAGGCCCGTCACGAAAACCTTCTCGCACCGTTGGGCAAGATCGAGATATGACTGCTCAACATGGTGCGACCAGTTATCCCAGCTGGTCGTCAACATGTCGTCGACGGTGGTGCCGTGGCCGGGTAGGCGCGGCATCTCGACGGTATGGCCAGCGGCTATACACGCGTCAGCGATGGGCCGCATCGACTGAGGAGAGCCGGTGAATCCATGGATCACCAGCACACCTATCGGCCCGGCTTCGTGCGAAAGTGGCTCTGCGCCTGGGAGGACTTGTGGCTCGGTCATGTATCGGCTCCTGCCTGAAGGTTGGCTCGTACGTCATCGGCGTTCTGCGATCCAGCGTTGGGGCGAACGAAGGTTTGTAATGGGGGATCGGACACGCCGCGCCAGGCATAGGGGTCAGTACCGCTTGTCGACACGATCGTCCGATAGTCGGTCGTGCCGACATCGATCCCTTGTTCCATCATCCACGGCAGCGGCGACCACGCGTTCATGTAGTGATTCACCAACGCCATGCGCCGACGCGTACTGCGGTTCGGAAGCGACCGGTGGAGCAAGTAACCGTTGAAGAAGACCACGCTGCCGGCAGAGACCTCGACGGGGATGGCTGCTTCGTCGTCGAAACCAAATGACTCGTCGGTCGGATCGAAAAGCTCTGGCTTGCCATGGTCTCGCGTTGGCCACAGCTGGCCGGTGCGATGGCTTCCGGGCAGAACCCACAAACAACCGTTGTCGATGTTGGCATCGTCAACGGCGATCCATGCGCCCACGAGCGAACGATCCCGAGTGGGAATGAACCGCTCGTCTTGATGCCATGCTTGGCCCTGCAGCCCGGGCGGCTTGAAAAAAAGCATGGATTGCATGCACTTGGTGGCCCCGTCCCATTGGGGAAGATGCGCGCCCGTAATCTGCGACAGAACGCCGATGACTCCGTTGTGTTGCACCATGTCCATTGCCACCGGGCTTACCCAGTGGGGGAAATGCACGGCCAGTACATCGCCGTTGTCAGGAAGGTTTGAGACCGGGTAGTCGCCAGCGATAAACCGTTGTGCGTCGTCAACGATGCGGGATAGATCATCCGGGCTTACGAGATCAGGTACCACGATGTAGCCGTCTTCGACGAACCGAGTTGCCAGTGTTGCCTGAGTCTGGGCTGTCATGGTGTCAGCCTAGATCTCGGGGTCACGGGCGACCACAGCTGGCTGGTGGAGCCGCCCAGTGTGCTGCTCCGCCAGGCGGTGCCCTAACTGCGGGACCGTTGCTGCTTGGGCGTGGTCGCCGCCGGACTTCCTTGCGTTGACTCCATCGGATTCACAGCATCGCCTTTCTTCGTGTGGCACGGCGGACAGACATTCGGTCGGCAGGGTCAGGAGCAAGGTTTGCCCATGGAAAGAGCACACAGGGGACAACACGGAAGTTTGGCTGCACCTGGACGGGGGCCAGGTAGATGCAGGCCACACAGAGTGATGATGGTGCCCGTAGCAATCGGGTCCTGGCCGCCCCCGACGCGGGCGTGATGGTGCACCCGGTCTTCGGCCGGGGTATCGGCTTCCGATGGCGTCACCTGCGGGCTTCGCTGCGACATGGTTGCAGCGTAGAACACGATCGGGTTGAGAGTCATGCGTCGAACGGCAAGACTGGCGTGGTGATCGAGGACGAGAGCGATGATGTGGGTGAGGCAAGCGGTGCCGATAGCACGGTGTGTACCGCAATCGACAACGACTGGGGTGATGATCGGCCCAACCTGTTGATGCACCCGCCGTGCGCCTGTCCCCGTTGTGCTCCCGATGCAGTAGCCAGCTCGGATGAGCGATCTTGGTTACAGGTGTATGGTCGTACCCAGCGGATTCGGGTCGAGCCTGCCAAACTTGGTGAGACGGGCCACACTCTGCTGGGTTGAGTCTGCGGTTGGTTGAGTCTGCGGTTGGTTGAGTCTGCGGTTGGTTGAGTCTGCACTGCCAGAGGTCGGCAGTAGGTTGGTCGGTAATGAGCGAACTCGTAATAGAAACCTCGGGCCTGAAACGGTCTTTCGGCGATGTGCACGCGGTGAAAGGTGTCGATCTTGCCGTGAAAAGCGGCGAAATCTATGGCTTCCTCGGACCCAATGGCGCTGGCAAGTCCACCGTGGTGAAGATGCTCATTACGTTGCTGAAGCCGACAGGTGGCACGGCCACGGTGTTTGGCTACGACGTGGTCGAAGATGCGCCCAAGATCCGGTTGCGTATTGGCACAGCGTTGCAAGACGCATCCCTCGACGAGAAGCAGAGCGGTCGCGAGATACTGCGTTTGCAAGGAGCGCTTTATGGGCTCACTCGCTCCGAGACAGATACCCGGATCGACGAGCTGAGCTCGTTGATCGATGTCGAGGCCATCGACCGTTGGATCGGTACCTACTCCGGGGGCATGCGCCGTCGGCTGGATCTGGCTGCGTCGCTTATGCATAGCCCCGATCTGCTTTTCCTCGACGAGCCAACAACAGGCCTCGATCCACAAAGCCGGGCACAAGTCTGGAAAGAAGTGCGGGCACTGAATACCGAGCTCGGTACCACGATCTTTTTGACCACGCAGTACCTCGAAGAAGCCGACGAGCTGGCCGATCGAGTTGGCATCATCAACGACGGTCTGATCGTGGGTGAGGGCACGCCCGAAGACCTGAAACGTGCGATCGGCGCCGACGTCATTCAGATCATCGTTGATGACACCGACGCTGCAGTCGCTGCGCTTGAGGAACTGTCTGGGGTTGATCACGTCGAACGCGGTCCCCGAGCACTGCTCGTCTCTGTCAAGGATGGGGCTGCGACCGTGTCACCGGTTGTTATTGCACTGGATAATGCGGGGGTTGACATCGGTGAGCTCACGCTGCGTACCCCAACGCTCGACGATGTATTTCTTGAACTTACTGGCGACCGCATCGAGGTGTCCCAATGACGGTGACCGACCCGACCCGAAGCGCTGCCGCTCGATCAAACGTTCAGGCTCGGCCGTCTGGTTTCTTCCGCGACCTGTGGACAATCGCAATGCGAGCGATCCGCGCTGTTCCTCGCGAACCCGAAGCCTTCCTGCCAGCGCTGTTTATACCTGCGTTCTTTTTTACGGTCAATGTTGGGGCACTCCAGGACCTCACCGAAGCCATCCCAGGGGCAGGCGATTTCAGCTACAAGAACTTCCAGCTCCCTACCGCAATTATCTTCGCAGTAACTGGCATAAGTCGAGCCACCGCATTGGTGACCGACATCCAGACGGGCTACTTCGACCGGCTGTTGCTGAGCCCGGTCCGACGGCTGCCCTTGCTGTTGGGGTTGATGGTTTCGGACTTCATGCTGGTAATCGCGTTGTGTATCCCGGTGATGATCCTGGGACTCTTCGTTGGTGTCTCGTTCGGCACCGGCGTGCTCGGCGTGCTGCTGTTCATCCTTATTGGTGCATTATGGGGTCTGGCGTTCACTGGTTTCCCCTACGCCATCGCTCTGAAGACGGCGAACCCGGGCGCTGTTGCGTCCAGCTTCCTGCTGTTCTTCCCCTTTGCATTCCTGACCTCGTCGACCGTGCCGCTCGAGAACCTAACGCCGTGGATGCGAGCGATCGCTCGGGTAAACCCGATCACCTATGTGCTCGAAGGCATGCGATCGCTTCTCTCCGAAGGATGGCAGTGGGGTGAGATTGGCAAGGCACTCTTGGCCATCGCCATCCTGGGCACCATTAGCCAAACGATGGCAATGCTGGCCTTGCGGGGCCGACTCGCAAAGAACTAGCAGACAAGCAGAGGTTGGACTCAGCCTTCGAACGACGCTTTGAGGTTGGCCAAGGTGGTGGCCATGCCTCGAGAGACCATGTCGACTCGGCCCTGAACCCGGTCCTCTGGGGCATCGACGAGGGTGGGGGGCAACTGGGTCATCTTCCATGTTTCCGTGACTCGTGTACCGGCTGCGGTGGCCTCGAGGTGATAACCCCATTCGGCCACGGGGTTGTCCAGCGCACCCACAGTGAAACAGAACGACTGATCCTGATCACAACGCACGACTTCGGCAACGGCACTCCATGTGCGGTCACCGATGGCGTTGTTTCCTTCGAAACGGTCACCGACCGACTGTCCGTCGCCAACTATCCAGCTGCCGCCCTGGTTTTCTGGACTCCACTCACCCATGCGCTCGAGATCGCGAACGGCGTTGTAGACCTCCGTAGCTGAGGCGGCGATTTCGACGGTTTCACTGTGTTCCCAAGGCATAGGCGCACCGTAGGTGCATCACGCCTCGATCACCAAGTACCGACGTGGCTCGCAGCGAGCGGGCGTTAAGAGTTGACCATGGAGATACCACCGTCGATTGGCACAGTGACGCCGTTGATGTAAGCGCCCGCTCGACTCGAAAGCCAGATCACCGTGCCAGCAACATCTTCAGGAGTGCCGATACGCCCTCGAGGGTTGGTTCCTTCGATCGACGCCCGCATCTTCTCGTCTTCGAGCACGTACGCCATCATCTTCGACTCAAAAGGTCCCGGCGCTATGCAATTGACCGTGATGTTCCGGTCGGCAAGGAACTTGGCCATGTGCCTGGCGAGCATATGGATTGCAGCCTTCGATGCTGAGTACGAGAAGTTGTCGCCCATCGGCACCTGGATGCCATCGATCGAGCCGGTCATAATCACTCGTCCCGGGTCGTCGGCGGTTGCGGCAGCGCTCAGCGGATCGAGCAGCGCCTGGGTCAACATGTACGGCGCCTTGACATTGATATCGAGCACCTTGTCGAAACCGGCTTCAGGGAACTCGCCCATCGGGGCACCCCACGCAGCGCCTGCGTTGTTGACGAGGATGTGCAGCTTGTCTTCCCGCTCACGGAATGCCTCGACGAACGCGGCAAGGCCCTCGGCGGAGGACATGTCTGCCGGAATCGAAATACATTCGCCGAGTTCGCTGAGTCGAGCAGCCGTCGCGTTGCAGGCATCGGCCTTGCGAGCAGTGATATAGGTGCGAACACCGTTCGTCACGAGACCTTCGGCAATCATCTCGCCGATACCTCGGGAGCCGCCTGTCACGATCGCAACCTTGCCGGACACATCAAACAACTTCGTCAAATCCATCGTGTGAAACTAGCGGACGAAGACGGCCCAGGCCTTGACACGGCAGATAGTTGTATCGGCGCGAGACTGGAGGCTGTGGCTTTCGACATCTCACTCGACGCGTCACCGCAGCCGGTGGAGCCAGCGCCCGCCGACTTCGAAGAGTTCTACACCGCCAAGGTTGATGTTGTGGTTGCAGCGTTGACCTTGTCCTGCACCGATTCTGAGGTCACGGATGCTGCGGTCACCACAGCGTTGACCAAGTCATCGCAGCGTTGGAACCATCTCGTAAACCATCCGAATCCGGCCGGCTGGGTGGTCCAAGCGGGCCTTGCACATGCCGAGAAGGCACTGCGTGATCATGCCCCCGCTGGTATAAACCGAGCTACCGGTGGTTATGAACGGGGACTGTCGCTCGACCTCGCGTTTGCGACACTGCCATTGCTGCAACGGGCAGCACTGATCACTGGGTATTACCTGGAATGGTCCGATGCATTCACCGCTGCTGGATTCGAGACCCCACTATCGACCGTGCAGACACGACGCGAACGGGCGATCTCATTCATCGGCCATCATCTCCAGTTGGACGAGGCCGAGGTCATCCCGCTGGTGCGGTCGCATCTACGAGAGTTGAGCGAGCGCGACCAACCCGCTCCACCAGCGATGGCGGTGGTGCGTCGGCGCGGCCGTCGCCGCACGGTCGGTAACCGTATTGCCGCCGGTCTGGCAGCAGCGACACTCATCGTGACCGGGGGCGCGCTATTTCAAGCAGGGGACCGAGTCCAGGTTGCAGCCACGCCCGAAGTCGTCGAGGGCCCGAGCACTTCGGCGAAATGGTTCGGGCCGGTCAGCGACGGCCAGGGTGCCTTTGTCGCATTGAACACCAGCGGCGCGTCACGTTTTGTGGGATCCAAAGATGGCACTGAGTGGATCAAGTTAACGACGTGGAACTCTCGGGCCATCGACTTGCGGGCCGACGTGTCTTCGTTCGAGCGCACAGGCGGCCGTTACGTGACGGTGATCGAAACACCATCCAGATACGACGCATTCGTGCCTCCGTTTGTTGCGACATCTGATGACCTTCGCAACTGGAACGTCCGCCAAATCGATGTCGGTGAACCACGTCGAGTCGAAGGCCTTCGGAGCCGCTTCGACGTCGTAGCGAACGCTGCCTCCGGTGGTCACGTGTTGGTAGCCCTAGAAGGAAGCGACCAACTCGACTATCGCTCGTTCGACCTCAGGGCCGACCAAGTCTGCGTCGAATCCGTCACGCCGTTGCGACGCGAGTATTTTCTATGCGACGGCAAGACGATCGTGATCGCAACACCCGACGGCGATGAGTTGGCCGGCACAACTTATTTCCGGTCCACCGGGACCGGCCCATTTGTGGAGATCCAACTGCCGGTCGATGCCGTTGCTCGCAGCATCGTGGGTTTCGCCGGAGGGTTTGCGGTGGTCGATTCGAATCTGGGGCACGTGTGGGTATCAACCGACGGCGAGGCATGGCAACGTGCAACCAGTTCAGCGACAGCCAACCGGTTCGTGTTGATTGAAGGCGGTGACAGCGAAGGCAGTGGTGCTCTGGTGATCGAACCTGATGCGACCGGATGGCGTTCTCAGGTGGTGTCGCCATCGGGCCTAGGCGCAGCCGGGTCGATTCCGCTCAAGGTAGAACCAGCCGGCGTGTGGAGCCAGCCCGATCTGGCATCGGGGCCCGCAGGCTGGGCGTTGTTTGTGACCACGTCGCGGCCGTGGGAGCGCACCGGCAGCATTCCTGGTTGGGCCGTTGTCGCCGGCGAGTGGATTGTTTCCCAGTTGCCGGAAACAGCAACGATCACCGCACAATCGACAGAATCGTCAACCACGCTGCGGTTTGTTACCGACAGTGAATGGGCCCAGATCGACGACGATGGCACGATCGTGTTGGTTGACCCAAGAACCGGATCGGTGCTTGTCGAGGTCACCCAAAAAGACATCGACCAGGCTCGTCCGGACTCCCTTGGCACATCTCGGGTGAAGGCCCAAGTGTTGTTTTCGTCGGATGGAGTTTCGTGGAGGTCTGTGTGGACGAGCACCAAGGAGGCATGGTCAGGGTCGGTTGCTGTTGGCGATAGTGAGGTGCTGGTTAGCGGCACACAACTCACCGGTGGGCCGATCACCATCCCGCTCGACGGTTAGTTCTCGCATAGCGTCGCCTGCGAGACCACATCTTCTAGGGTGACCGGATGGCTGAAGACCCAACCGAAACTAACGCGACGATGTTCGCGATCCGATTCGATCATCCGCTCAAGGCCCAAGAGTGCCTGATGGCGATGCTGCGAATTGCTGGTGACGAAGTGATCCGCATCGAGGATGCGGCGATTGTTGATAAAGACAGCAATGGCAAGATTCGGTTGCGCCAAAGTAAGGACATCAACGCTGGTCAGGGTGCGACTTCAGGTGGCCTCTACGGCAGTCTGATCGGCATCATTGGCGGCCCCATCGGCATGCTCGCTGGCGGCGCACTCGGCGCAGCAGCTGGCGGACTGTGGGGCAAGCTGCGCGATATCGGTGTCGACGACGACCATATGAAGGACATGGGCGAGCGGATCTTGCCGGGCGAGAACCTGTTGTTTCTGCTGCTTCACGACATTAAGCGGGAGCGCTTTTGCCGGGAGATGAAACGATTCGACGGCATGTTGTTCGAATCGACTGCAGACGATGCGTTCGACACCGAACTCGAAGAATGCCTGGTGGTCGAGCTCTAGCCCGTGAGGGAGCGCTGGGCTACAAATCGGCTCAGCGGGTCGGGGGTTGCCCGGTGCGCACGAAGTCGATGGCTTCGTGTGCGGCACCGGTGACAAACCGTTCAATCCGGGGGGCTGCCAGAAACCTCGCAGCAGCTGCGAGCGGCAAGAGCGAGCCGGTAGCTTCTGATTCGTCGCGTGCAGCAACTGCTGTCTTGACCAGATGAGCCATCATGATGAATGACCCGGCCGTATCTTCGAGACTTGCCAGCTCCAGCTGATCAGCCACCGCTGCCGCGGGACCAGCCAATGCTGCTGCAACAGCATCTTCGGGTCGTGATTCGATCACCGCAGCGACGATGTCACCGGCCACAGGCGCAGGCACGACGGTGTCGTGCCTGCGGATCCGTCGTTCGCCGCGCCCAGAATCGAATGCCAGGAACGCCGTGAGCAGCACCAATCGGGCGGCACGTGGCCCAGGGGCATAAGTCCAAGCCCACCGGGCAGCATTGGCATACGTCATCACATGGGTGATGTCGAGCCAGCCGAACTCTTCGTGCCGATCGCGTTCGATCGTGAGGTCGAACCTCAGCAACCGATGGGCAGCCGCCAGGCTGACGGTGTTGATCAGGCCAAGGACACCCGCGCCGTTGAGCGCAGCGTTGACCAGTTCGTCAATGGGTGCGTGGTCGGCGTCGAGTAACAGATCGACCAGGGAGTTGTCGGCATCGTTCCAGCCGGTTGTCGCTGGCCCAGGTGCTGCGGCAAGAACGTAGAGGTCGACGCCGTCGATAGCCCGGTTCGCCTTGCGCATGTACGGCAGCGTGTCCTCTCGGGTGCCGTACACAAGTGTCATCGCCAGCTCGGTCAATACCAGTTCGGCCACCTGGGGCACTCGTTCGATCAACGTGAACGCCTTCTGGGTGTAGATCGCACCGTGGCCGTAGTTGTAATGATGTCGACTGACAGCGTCGATGAACCACGAGCGAGCCGTGGCCAAGACAACGCCGAGGTCATCAGAAGCGAGCAACGCCCGGATGGTGTTCACCGCTCCATCTACGTCTTCGGCCTCGATCGCATCGATGAACGCTGCCTGGTCAACGGGGGCATCGACTCGAGCTGGCACGTGGTGGGGTACACGGTCGCGGTTGGATTCGGAGAAGCCACTGAGTGCGTGGGTGAGTGGGAGCGTCTTCTCGATGTCGTCGAAGCGGTCTGCAAGATGCAACAGGTCGGTCGCCACGGCCATGTCATGCCCCATACCCCATTCGCTGCGAGGCAGTCCGTGGCGGAGACCAACAGTCAGGATGTCTTCGGGTGATGCCCCAGCGTCGAGCAGGCGGGCTGTGTCCCGCGCAATTTGACCTCGGTAGTCGCGCTCAATCCCTCGTTGCAGACTCGGCCACAGCGCCGTCAGTTTTTCTTCTGTGGTGGGTTCGGTCACCGACACGATCACGGCGTCGCCGTCGACGCGCACCTGATGACTTGCCACGTTCTCTTCGCCGATGACACAGGTACCGTCGGACGCCCGGAACTTCCAGTTGTGCCACTGGCAAGTGAGCAACTCGCCGTCGAGCGAGCCGGTAGCCAGGCCATACCCCTGATGGGGACAAGCATTGTCCAGGGCATGAAAACCGCTGGCGGTGCGTATGACCACGACCCGGCGTTCACCGACTGTGGTCATCTTCGTCGAACCGATAGCCATCTCCGATGCGGAGGCAACGGCGGCTTCGACGGTTCGGTCCGAAGCGCTAGGGGTTGTCGGTGCTGAAGTGCTCATGACGCCAGTTCTACGATCTCACGTGTTTTTGGTCTCGTGGGTTGGGTTTTGGCTGTTCTCTCCCGTCTCTCCCGAAAACATCAGTCGACGCGAGCTTCGGGAAAGAGACGCGGGAAGGTCTCACGATGGAATCGGGTCAGTCTTGGAACTGGGGCGAAAGGGGAGCACCACGCTGTGGGTGGTGAACACGAGCTGCTTCTTGAAACCAAGCATGTCCATGGCAACAGCGCAGTCCGTGGCGTTGAACTCGCCGAGTGCCTGGATCTCTTTCGACGGGGCGATCAATTCGTCGCCAAGCGCAATCTGTTGATCACGGTGGTCGTCAGAGTGCTGGTCGCCTTGGCCGATGATCTCGGCCACCTCTTCGTTCGTGACGAGTGAAACGTCGTAGTTCACGAGCGGTGTCTGGTCTCGGAGGCTGGGATCGGCATAGGAGGTGAGGAAGTCCGACAGTTCCATGATGTGGCTGCCGGCGTCGTAATAGGCCCGATCCACAGGTGCGTAAACCATGGGATTCCTCGATCTTTCTGCACAGTGCTGCGCCTGGCATGAGTAGCACAGCCATCAGTGTCAGGTCACCGTTGATGTAAATTTGCGCATAAGCCAGGGGCCGGCTTGGACCGGTTCATGGTGGGGCGGCTCGCCGTCGACCCGACACGTAGGCAGGCACTCGATGCTGGCATCCCAGTTGGCCATATGGAAGAACGCAAACGACTGCCGGGGCGCCGTATCGGTAACAGCAACCCGGTGCACGGTCGATCGCCATCGGTCGTTGGTCCACTGCGCTATGGAGTCGCCCAGGTTCACAACGAAGGTGTCGGCACGGGGTGTGATGTCGTTCCATGTGCCGTCTGGCTGTTGGATCTGCAGGCCGCTCACGTCGTCGGTGCGAAGAATCGTGAGCGTGCCGTAGTCGCTGTGGGCTCCGGCACGAAGTGAGTTGGAGTCAACCGCATCGTCAGCGGAGTTGATCGCTGGGTAGTGGAGAGCGCGCATCGAGGTGATGGGCTGGTCGATGAGCGAGTCGAAGTAGGTAGGTGTGAGGTCGAGCGCGACCGCCATCACCGTCATCAGCTGTTCCGCTACCTGAGCGAGTGCCTGGTAGTAGGCAGTCCAGGCGGCACGCAGTCCGGCTGGTCGCTCCGGCCACAGACTGGGTGAACGAATCCATGCCTGTTCACTGCTTTTGGGGTCGCTGCTTTCAGAGTTACTTTCGGCGCTGTCAGCACCCCCGGAAGGGTGTCCGCAATCAGGTCCAACCGAGAGCGACTCCTTCAAGTCGGGCCCACTCGTTGACCCGTCGTCGAGGGACTTGGCCAGTGTCTCGAACCGGAACGGGGAATAGCCGTAGGGATATCCCTGCTCAGGAAACTCGATCGTGCGCTTCTCTGCCTC
>ERZ651776.2307-NODE-2307-length-21041-cov-10.114387_pt1 | contig 21041 bp, 31 predicted proteins | sample MGYA00514761_ERZ651776 | MGnify/ENA metagenome assembly ERZ651776 | reverse complement strand
TAAGAATCCAAGGGATATAAGAATAATTGTATTTATTACATAAGAAACTAAAAGCGTTAGTTGTTTAAAAGCTTCAAGAGATCTTGTTGGTTGTTCATTTATAATATTTAATAAATCTCCAGTATTTTTTGAAGTATACGCCGGTGGGAATACAGGTGGATCGGCATACATGAACTTTAATAAACAAAGCGTTGTAAAGGGTGGAGGTTGGACGGCCGATACTACAAAATTCTACGCCCCAGTTTCTGGATACTATAAATTTGATATAAGCATGATGGGAACTTATCTAAATGGACGTGGAACTAGAATAGAATGGCGTATAAATGGAACTAAGTATCCTGATAATACCGCCGCGCAGATGTATGATTATCAGTCGTCGGGGGTGACTGTACATCTAAGAGTTTCGGGGAACACGATAGCCTACTTAAATGTAGGAGATTGGATGGGTATTTATAACTCCTCGAACGACATAAATAATATGTATGGTAAATTCACTGGATTTTATTTATCCAGCTAATATAAGTATGGATCAAGAAATGCTACATAGCAGTTTCGTTTCTGAAATTATACGTTCATGGAACCCCAAGCCGGAGTGGTATAGATACAACACTTCATGGGAATCCATTGAAGTTCCAGAAGGTTATGAAAAACCCCCAAAAGAAGAGTTTGAGGCTAAGCTTCAAGAACTCATAGATGCTCAACCCCTCAAGGAACTTCGTGAAGAACGTAATAAACGTATATCAGCATGTGACTGGACCCAATTACCCAACGTACCCCTTCCAGGTGCCAAAAAATACGAATGGGAGACCTATCGTCAAGCCCTTCGGGACATTACACAAACCACCGAAGATCCAATTAACCCAGTATGGCCAATCCAGCCAAGTCCGTAGGACTTCTCTCGTATCTAACCTTCCAAAAGTCCTACGGACTTTGAAGCTTAAAAATAAACTCTCACTATATTATAAAATGTCTGGTGGTATTGCCCAACTCGTAGCCGTCGGAGCCCAGGATGTGCACCTCGTCGGTCAGCCCGAGGTGTCTTTCTTCAGGTCCACCTACAAACGTCATACAAATTTTTCCCAAACTGTCGAGCGTCAAGTCATCCAAGGCAACGTCTCCAACAACGGTATGTCCACCGTCCGCTTCGAGCGCAAGGGTGACATGCTCAACTATGTCTACCTCGCTCCCAACAGTGGCACCGCTTCCACGGCCATCGGTGACTGGACCGATGTAATTTCCAAGGTCGAATTATTAATTGGAGGTCAAGTTATTGATGAACAGGATGTCACTTATTCCAGTCTCATCGCTCCCATTCTTTCTGCGACCTCCTCCTCCAAGTCGGTCGGTGGTAACCTGTATGGTGGTGCTACCGCGGAGCGTTTCTACCCTCTCAGGTTTGCTTTCTGTGAGAACTGGCAAACTGCCCTTCCTCTCATTGCCCTCCAATATCACGATGTGGAGCTTCGCATCACTTGGGGTGGTTCCGCGGCCTCTCATACATGGGATGTCTACGCGAATTATGCCTACCTCGATACTCAGGAGCGTGAGCTGTTCGCTAGTCAGCCCATGAACCTTCTCATCACCCAGGTTCAAAAGGCGATCTCTTCTGGTTCCAAGATGCAGGAACTCAACTTCAACCACCCCATCAAGTACCTTGCCTCGGCTAAGGCGCACACCGATGGTTCTGGTTTGGCACTCGATGTCCTTAACAATGATAACAAGCTCAAGCTCCAGATTAACGGTACCGATGTCACCGACTTCAAGTTCGCTGACCCCAACTACTCCACCGTACCTCTGTACTACCACACAACCAACGCCTCTACTCCTGCGGTTGCCAAGTCCCTGTTCTTCTACCCATTCTCCCTTGATTGTGGTAAGATCCAGCCTACTGGCTCTCTCAACTTCTCTCGCCTTGATTCCGCCCGTATCGTGTGTGATAAGCAAAATGTCACCTCCGATATTTACGGCGTAAACTACAACGTCCTCCGTATCGAGAATGGTATGGCCGGTCTTTTATATTCTAACTAATTAATAACAATGTATTGGGAGATCATTTTCCTCCTCGCCATCGTTTTTGTATTGACGTATGATCCTAAATCCAGGACACTCGAAAAGTTTGTTGGGCACCCTTCCCCATCGACTGATAAGTGTTGTCAGCCCACGCATTACGAAGCCGTTCAGTTCGCACATAGCCCGTACGATTGCCCCACATGCCCCCAACAGACTCGGGCGGGTGTAATTACTTAAAAAGATAAAGAGTGTATATTCTATAATGATTCCTATTAATCGTGACACCATGATGTTAGTTGCCACCGTGGTATGTGTAGCCGGTCTTCTCTTTCTGTTCAGGGAGGTGAACAAGACGAAGCAGGAAGTTGAGCACATGAAGGACTTTTCCGAGTATGTTTCCAAGAAACTCGAGGCTCCCCAGCTGGTAGCGAAGGAACCCGAACCTGAAGTTGTAGAGGAAAAAGTGGCCGAATAATCATATCGACATATTATAACTTGCGAATGCGCAATGAAAAAGTACAAAGCTATAGCAATACCCGTTAGTTTTGCTGATGGGAAACCACGGTTTCTCACAGTACGAGATACAAGATTTAAGGATTGGATATTTGTCACAGGAGGATGCAGACGAAGAGAAATTTTAAACCCAATTAGATGTGCCCTAAGGGAACTAGAAGAAGAAACTCGTGGTGTCGTGTCATTAAAGAATGGGCAGTACACAGAGTTTAAGTTTATACATAAAGAAAGTCCCACAGTTGATCTGGAATACAATGTTTTCATCTTTTTTGTAAACTATAGTCGTTCAGAACAACAGGGACAGATAAAGAAATTTTATGAAGAGAAACATAAAACAAGTGTTAAAAAGTCTTTACGACAACCAATAAAAAAGACATACGATGAAAATGATTTTATGAGTTACGATACACTCGAAGATTTTAACGCACGTAAACGATGGTCACTCATCATTGATAATGTGATAAAGAATCCAGAATTCTATGCGTGTATGAGTTCTTTGAATAGAAAAACATTTTCTATTAAATAATGAAGTCCAAGGTTTATATCATCTCTGAAATTCGACAATTACTCGAAAAGAACCGTGGGTTCTGTGAAGAAGAGATCGAACAGTGGGTCATTGATAACGAGAAATTGACGGTGTGCCAACTTTTGGAGCTTAAAAACGATCTCTCGAAGGGTAAAGAATATAGAGATGTATCTTGTATGTCGTGGTTTAGAGAAGAAGAACAATAAGAAAGTATGTTCAAGAGTTGGTGTGCGACTCAAAAATTTAATAATGCAACCAATCTATCACATGTGCTCATGGACGGTGGTGTCCTTTCCGTGCCATTTGATAAATTGAACGCCTTCTATGAGAAATACATAGAAGCGGTAAACCAAGGTGAAAAGTTATTCGTCGTGGAACAGAAGAGTAAGACGTACAACTTCTTTGTTGACTTGGATTACAAGGGGGATGAATCACTCACGATTGAAGAAATCAAAGATATCTGTAAAGTCATTTGTGATAAAGTTAAGAGACATGGTGGTAAAGAGTGTCTCATATCTGTCGCACCACCTAAAAAGAGTGGTACAAAAGTGAAAACGGGTGTACATCTAAATTGGCCCGGTCTCGTGGTAGATCAAGCTTCAGCTATCGCACTCAGGGAACATATTCTGATATCACTCACCAGGGCGAAGGGTTCTTATAATTGGAGTGATATTGTGGATGCCGCAGTCTATGGGAGTGTTTCTAGACAGGCGAAAGGGAGCGGGTTTCGTATGCCGTGGTCACTCAAGTTGGTCAAACACGATGCGTGTGGTGGACAAGGGTGTGAAGGGTGCAAATTTAAACGGAAGATTGAACAGCTCGCCTATTTACCCCTATTTGTATATAAAAATGGACCTCTGAGTACACTACTGAATATCAGCCAGAACCCGGATGTTGATGTTTTGAAAATGTCAGCAGTCAGAACGGATGAACCCCAGAATACAGTGATTGACAATCCTTCAGTCAAGGTAAAAGAGGAAGGTTCGTTCTCGTTAGCGCAGACTAAAGATGAAATTCAAAATGAAGAATTAAAGACCATGCTCGAAGCCTTCGTGAGAAAGAACATGGAGGGACAGGATCATTCCATAATTACAAAGATGTTTAAGCATAACGATACCTATCTCGTTTCGACAACATCCAAATATTGTGAGAATTTGAAAAGAGAACATGGATCTAATCATATTTGGTTTTTCGTCAGTGGAAAAGTGATTGCACAGAAATGTTTTTGTCGATGCGAAACACTCCATGGAAGGAGGGATGGTTTTTGTAAAGATTTCTATGGTCGAAAATACCATCTCCCACCTTCAATCACTGATAAATTGTACCCTAAAAAAGAGGATATTAAAAAATGCCCAGAAATCAAAAAATTTGTAGAGAAACCCAAACTCAATCACAGCGTCGCGAAAGAAAAGGTAGAGTCGTACATACGCAAATGGATAAAAGGTCAGGAGAATACACAGGTGGTGAGTATAAATAAGGGTGTCATACTCACTACATCGAACTTTTGTGAGACGATTAACGGTGAACACAAGGATGTCAACATGTCTTATATAGTAAAAAAGAATCAAATAAGCCAGAAATGCCCATTATGTAAACGAAACAAGTCCAGAATTCATGTATTAACTCCTGATGTGTTAAAAATGCTTAAACAATAATACAGTACATATACAAATGCTTAGGCGTTCGAGTAGAGTGATTAGAAAGCCAGTTCTTTATCAGCCTGTTGAGACTGTTCTTGAGGATGATTATGCGGCGGATGAATATGATTCAGATCTAGATTCGGATACTGATATCGATACCGATGACGAATGTGTATCAGATGACGACTTTGAAGAAGAAGACGATGCTGATGATAACGGCAACCTCAAAGATTTTATCGTAGATGATGAAAGTGAAAGTGAGGAAGAAGACGCTTAAAAAAAACGAGAGCTATAATAGAAAATGGAAACCGATATAGGAAATCCCATTGAATATAACCCAACCTTAGACGAACAGGAGAAGAATGAAGATAATAAACAAGAAGAACAATATTATTTTCACCCGTCTGAAATGACATACGCACCACCACCGGCTCCACCACCTCCTACAGAAGGCATGGATATATTCAAGAGTATCGATAAATCAACATGGATTATCGCATTCGCAGTATTTTTACTTGGATTTTTTATGGGGAAAACCATGCAACCAGTGATCCTCAGGTACAGTTGAGTACGCTACAAATGTGCCTATATCACCATAAACTGGTTTATTTTTCCCAGATTGGTCCTTCTTTATCAGTTGAGTAGGATACCTAGGAATGATAAACGCATCATCTGTATCTTCAACAAACCCATCAGTAGTTGAAACCTTTGCCTTTTTTACTTTTTTAACAACTCTTTTGTTTTTTGAATTCCAATTCGGTTCAAAAAACAAAATAAAGAACGCACTGACCAAAATGGTAGTGATTAGTATATTGAACATTATGTTTTAGTATATATGAATATTATTTACGCTGAGGCCACCTCAGGTTCCTCTTCCTTTACATCCTCAAGCTCTCGCTGCTTCTTGCGTTCCTCAACCTCTGCCGCGACAATCTCATTCGCCTCCTTCACGAGATCTTCCATGGGAGAATCTGGCTTTTCCTTCTTGAGACGCTCAAGAACATCGGCGGGGTGGGAAATGGGTTCCTCATCTGGCTTGGTATAAAACTGAGAGTTGTCATCACCCGGGGCGTACGCCACCTTATCCTTCATCATACCCTGCTTACGCTCACTAAACATACGAGCAGCCTGTGCCTGGTTATCCTTGTATCCAGACATAATCTCTTCGAGCTTCTCGTTGTTGTAGTGCACATCATCAATCTTACTAGAATCGGGTGGAATAAGAAGCCACTTGTACATGTCTACGACATAGATGTCGAAGGTTGTATCTTCCTTCTGTAGGCGCTTAGCGTGATTCGCCGCCTCATCACGAGTAGCGAATGCACCACGAATCTTGATACCAAACTTATCATTCTTTTGGGGAGCCTCAGGTCCAATGATAGAGAGACAAGCGAAGACCTGTCCGGGGACGGTAGTGTAATCGGTTTCCAGAGACATTATATTTATGTAAGGCTTCAAAACTTTAAGCTACGAAACCTAAGTGATTTAAAAGAGTGAAGAGTATAAGAATTATGGAAGAGATTCGTAAAAATCATAATGATGCGAAAAGAGAGCTCATACAGAGTGTTACCGTGAGCGGTCAACATATACTCGATGTTGGGTGTGGTTTTGGCGGAGATCTTCAAAAATGGCACAAGTGTGGTGCGAACATAAACATGTGTGATCCCGAACCAGAAGCGCTGGTCGAAGCGCGTTCTCGGGCCAAAAATATGCACATGCGCGTAAATTTTTACGAGGGTGATATACATGCGTGTCCCAAAAGGAAGTTTGATGTGGTGTGTTTTAATTTTTCGTTACACTACATCTTCGCATCCAGGGATCTCTTTTTTAGTTCGATACACGAAATTAAGAAACGAGTCAAACCTGGTGGGTGTCTCATGGGTATCATCCCAGATTCGGAGAAGATTCTATTCAAAACACCTTATTTGGACGATGCGGGAAACTTTTTTAAACTCAAACAACATGGAGATGGTGGGTTTGGAGAAAAGTTATTTGTAAACCTCGTGGACACACCATTTTATGCGGATGGTCCAAGATCAGAACCGGTAGCATACAAGGATCTTTTGGTCACACATTTAGAAGAGTTGGGGTTTAGATTACAATTTTGGGAAGGACTGAAAGGAAATCCAATCTCAGAATTGTATAGCAAATTTATCTTTGTCTATAATAGATGATATTGTTTCTTATTTTAGTTTTAGTCAATGCTTATATACTACACAATACGACAGAACCCAGGGAATTTATTGAAGTGAAGGAAAAGTACAAGACTCTCAGAGATCATTTGCGTGAAACAAACAATGAGAAGTTTCATATGCTCGTAAGACCCATACCCATCACAGGTCGTAAAGTGATGACAGATTCAGTAGGATTCAATGTCAATAAAGGCTCCGAAATCACAATATGTCTGGATGGTAGTACGAATGAAATCTTCCATGTTCTGATACATGAACTGGCACATTCTACGGTCGAGGAGTATTCACACTCGGAACAATTTTGGGCCAATTACAACGAACTCATGGAAATCTGTATACAGATAGGAATTTACCAAAAGATCATAGAAAAGACAGAATTTTGTGGTCAGCATGTCCAGGATAAATAATCTCATTTTATAGTAAATGAAAACACCACTTAACGTTTTACTCACTGCGATTGTGTATTGGTTCGTAGTATTCGCCATCACTCGCGTCCCAGCGTACTCTAAAAACTATTATGTCAATCTCGCATTCCTGACGGTTGTCATACCAAACACTATCCGAATGATAATGAGTTCCCAGCGTTTTCCCCAACTTCATGTCGATCGCGGTTTCTTCTTGACTTCCACCGTCTTTGCTTTCGTTTTCACATATCTCATGAATAAGGTTTGGAAGCCCACTGAAGAGGCGCTCAAGGATCCCACGGTTAATAATACTAAAAAGCTTCAGTTAAGTACCTTGTTACTACTGACCTTTGGGGCCGGTGCGTTAATAACGTACTACACTGGTGTAGATAACTCTATATATAGTAATATGGGATGGCAGACCGGAGCCACTGCTTAGGGCTTCACTACGTAATCCTTGACGATGTAAAAAGCAATAGCAGCAACTACACCCGTAGATGCTAAACCAACAACACTTCTACCCCCTTGTTCGTTAAGGAACTTGGGGATAGAGGTCGCGAGCTTATCTTGAATAGGCTTACTGACAGAAATGGCAGCACACACACCAGCGAGGAGAGCGATGACATGGTCATCTGTGAGGTTAAGTGGGTACTTGTTAGCGGGTTTTTGATCCTGGGCCTGTGCGGGTGCGGCATACATACCCTGAGGTTGCGCGGCGGCCATCTGAACACCCTGCATCTTGGGCTCTTCACTCATCATAGGTGGTTCCATCATAATATCATTAATGGGAGTAGAATCCATCGTCTCTTTATGTTGACTCACATTTTTTTCAGATGCAAAAGACGTAGATGGATTGTCGCGTAAGGGGACCATCCCTTCCCCGTCGTCTGACAAATTAAGGGTATTGACCTGTCCAGAGGACATTTAATATACTCGCATGTTTTTCATGAAACTATAGGACGCAATTATTTTCGCTTTGTGACGGTTATAGCTGTTTTCCTATTGGCCTTTTTAGCGTCCTGTTCCTTCTGATCTGCATGCTTTGAGTTATACATCTTCTTATGCATTCCCCACAATTGAGGACTCCCAACTTTGAAATTCTTCCTGACGGTTGCTTTGTACCAAAAAACACAATCTTGAATCCTATTAGACTTCACAGTATTGTCTAACACGAGACATTCGTAGTTTTCTGTACATGCATCCATGACTTTACAAAACATATCGAATGAGGGGAATATACCAAAAAAGGATTTGTAAAGCTTCTCCCTATTTTGTATGATGTTTTCCCTGAGAATAAAGACATAATCAACATTAGCTCGTAGTGCCGGTGGGAGATCCATCACGTACTGCATCGTGAGCATAAAGAAGATCTTCCAATGACGACCGTTCATGAAACATTGACGAATACATGTATCTTTTAGAAACTTTGAGTCGTACATACAGTCATCCAGAAGCATAAAAGCTCCACAATTAGTTTTACCTGCGCCTACCAATTTTCGCTGTCTCGCCATGACACGTTCGATCGCATCTTTATCATAGTCACCATAAATGAAGAGATCAGGAATGAACTCGGAATAGAAATGATTACCCTCCTCGGTTCCTGAGAGTACAATACCCGCTGGGAGATGTTTCTTATGATACATTATATCTTTCACGAGGGTCGACTTACCTGTATTGCGCTTACCGATAAATACAATGACCTTATCATCCGCAATTGATTCAGGCTTGAACTTTTTCAATTGAAGATTCATTCTATTGTATCGTATCGTTTTATTTAACAAAATTTTACTCATATACAGTAGGAATGGCTGGTCGTCTGAGACTTGCCGCCACGGGTGTTCAGGATCAGTGGTTGACAGGTGAACCACAGTTCTCGTATTTCCTGATGAATTTCAAAAAACATACGAAGTTTGCTATAGATACGATAGAGAGTCAGTTTGATGGTAAGATAGATTTTGATCAAATTCTCGAGTGTAGTATTCCAAACGATAAAGGTGATTTGATTCGTAACATGACCCTGAAGGTTACACTCAGTGATCCTACACCTGATACAGCAGGTCGTAATGACACCGTCTGGTCCCCTTCAATCATGACACATCTCATAGAGTATGCCGAATTAGTTATTGGTGGACAAATTATTGAACGGATTACGGGAGAGTACATCTACTTACATCAGCAGCTCAATAACACGAATGATGATATTGAGCAAACTCTTTACTTCTTAAATGGACATGGAAATATCCTGAGTTACCAAGGGCAGTACACATACTTCTTGGATTTACCCTTTTATTTTTACAGAAACCCAACCCTCGCCATTCCAACGTGTGCACTTACTAAACAACTCGTAGAAGTTCGAATTAAGACTCGACCATTGACTGAACTCATATACGGTGGTAAGGGTCTGTACGGACCTTCGTATGAACAGGATATTTCTGGAACTATTAACAAGTTTTCTCTTGACACTGAATTTGTGTATGTGACCCCAGATGAAAGTAACTTTCTCAAGTCAAACCCCATCGATTATGTAATCACACAAGTGCAAGTATCTAATTTTAAGATGAAACCTAATGAAAATGAAAAAGATGTATTACTTAAATTTTCACACCCGGTGAAGGAAATGTTTTTTGTATCACAATCTGAAGAATCTGTACAGAATAACTACCCAAATGAATACAATACAATCACAAATGTTGAATTACGATTTAATAATGAAGTTGTTTTCAATCGAGATGAAAAGTTTTTAGCGTATGAACAATCTTTGAAACATCATATTAACTCACCCCTCGATAAACAATATAATCTGGGAGGTATTTTTGCTGATCAATCATTTACATTTGGACCATCTAAGTTTGGGATGTATTCCTTTTCATTGAAACCTGAGGTACATTATCCAACTGGCCAAGTAAACATGAGTCGTATAGCACATAAACTCTTGAGAATCAAAATTAATCCATTGAACACCACAGACTCAAATAATACACGAGTATACGCAGTAAACTATAACGTGTTAAGGATACAGAGTGGTTTAGCAGGATTAATATTTTAGGTGGATATAATAGGAATGGCTGGTAAACTCCAATTGGAAGCAACTGGACCACAAGAAAAGTATTTCACGATAAACCCAGACTACACATACTTTTTAGAAAAATTCAAAAAACATTCCAATTTTTCAAGGCAGTATGTAGACATAGACCCTGAAAGTGAAGCAGCATTCGGGAGAAAGGTGCGATTCAAAATTCCACAGAACGAAGGAGATCTTTTACAGACCGTGAGCCTTAAGTGTAAACTTCCACAACTCGATCAGAACATGGTATATATCGAGTCAGTAGGACACGCTCTCATCGAACACGTAGATTTACTCATGGGTGGAAAGGTCATAGAGAGGATCACGAGTGATTATCTTCAGATTTACTCGGAACAGTTTATGACACAGACAAAACAAAAAGCGCTCGAACAACTCGTAGGTAAATACCCATTGAGAACTACATTCAAGAGAGTTTCTGAGGTTGAAGATAATAGTGGAATCATTATCCATAATACACTCGGTTTAGACACAGATGAAGAATTTTTGGTGGACATACCATTTTATTTCTATAATCACCCAGAATTGGCTGTACCCATGTGTGCAATGAAATACCAAGAAGTTGAAGTTGAATTCAAGTTAAGAAGTGTTGAAGATTTGGTTGTTCATATAACGGGGACTCGCACCAACTTACCCAGTGTTCTCGAATCTCTTAAACCTAAAATCAAGGAGTTTTCACTTTGCACAGAAGTAGTATTCCTTGACTCAGTGGAGCGGATAGAGATGCAAAAGTTATCACGAGATTATCTCATCACACAAGTTCAACAGAATACATTCGAAGTTGGTGTAGATACAAATAAAGGGTCGTTTAAACTTGATTTTTTCAACCCAGTGAAAGAGCTTCATTTTGTCATTCAGCGCCATGGTAGTAATGTAAACGCAGCCGATACGACTCTCCAGGGGAACTTTGTAACTCCATTCGACTATGATAACACATCAAATGTTGAAAACGGAAAGTTGATTCTGTACGAAAATTTAGATCATCTCACTTTACAGTTTGACGGTGAAGATATAATCACGAAGGATACAGGGAATGTCATCTTTTTAAAGGCGATCCAGGGAGCTATTCACCATTCGAAAACGCAACTCATCAGGAGATTCTATTCATACAGTTTCGCATTACAGCCAGAAGAATGGTATCCAACCGGTCAAATAAACTTCAACTTGATAAAAGAGCCAATTTTGAACCTAAGTATGACATCATGTCCAGATTTCGCACGACAAATTCGCGTGTACGCCACAAGTTATAACGTTTTAAGAGTGTGTGGGGGAAAATCTGAAACACTTTTTAATTATAAGTATTAAATAGAATGAAGACTGGATTCGATAACGATGTCCAAATGGCTAATAAACAGGCGGAAGACTACATGAAGGCCATGATTGATATTGTCATGCCAGTTCTTGAACAAAGTGTAGTAATCGCAGCAGAGTATTCTAAAGCTTGTGGAAGAAATGTAATTCTTTCAGAAGATGTGGAATACTCATCTAGGTACTGTGCGATGCATAGGGTTGGTCAGGCGACAGGGAGTTTGTTTCCGGATGTCTATGACGAAGATGATTCCGATGGAGAGGATTTCGAGGTTGTTCCAGATAATGAATTACCCACATTTGAGCGGTACTCAGGAAACGATCCTAGGTACATTCAGGTGAACCAGGCGTATGATAGATGGGATGCATGGGAACCGCGCAATCCAGCTGAGCAAATCTTAAAAAACGCTATTAATAAGAATGACGGTATGGGAGCCTGATGGTTGGAATTTTTCAGATACGAAAACTAAACTAACCATATTGGCAAGTGATGGGGATTCGGACACGGACTCCTCCGATGATGAGCCGTTATTCACAAAATCTAAAATACTCAGGAAAAGTAGATACAAAAAAATTGATAAAGAAGAGTTACTTCCAGAGTAAAATATTTTCCCATGCTATAGTATACAAATCACAATGAAGGCTGCTCTTAAGACTGTCAATCTTGTCACCCAGGAACTCGAGACCCAGTCTCTCAACGCGATCGTGGCGGGCTTCTCGTTCGCCGCGGCCATGTCGTGGATGGATGTTGTCCGTTGGACCATCAGCCAGGTCATTAAGGTGCCCAAGAACGGTGGCGCTCAGTACGCGCTCACCGCCGTCCTCACCACTCTCCTCTCGATCGTGGTCTACATGCTCATCTCCGGTGTTTCTACTCGTGTTTCCAAGCCCGCGCAGCCCGTCTACGCTGTCTCTCGCTAAATTCTCTTTTTCATAAAAGAGATGAGTAATATACCCAGGAAGGTAATTACACCAATATAAATAAATACCTCACGGTTATAAGGATTCTTCAATTCCTTTGGAATGCTTATTAACGACTTTTCTTTTTTCGGTAAAACCTTATCTACTTCAACCTTTGTAAGATTGATGAGTTTATCCGTAGAACATGTCACTTCGAATTTTAATAGATGATCTTGATTTCTGAAATCGTATGGTATGAGGCGCCCATGGCTCATATAAAAAAATTCAATTGTTAGCTCCTTTATAAATTTTTGTGAACCCGAATGAAAATGATGCACGAGTGGATCATCCGTACCATTAAAGTTTACAACATCTGAACCATTGAGAAGTATATGACCGGTATAGAAAGGTGTAGATGTATACACATCTTGATCAAATCCATCAGATCCAGATGTCACTTTGAGCACTAGAGAATTTGGACCATTCAGATTAATAGCACCAGATTTGAGCACTTTATTCGTAGACGCATGATCAATCGAACCAAAACCTAAAACTTGATGTGGGGTTGTCACAGAGGATGAAGTATTCATGTATCCATTCGTTCCGTCTCGGAATTCAAATGTGAAATCATTATCACCTGCGATGGTATTAGAGAATACTAGACCATTTGTATCGGTATCAAATACAACAGAATCTACGTTGGATTCGGGTGGTGCCAGTTTGAGAGTGAGATCAGAAGCGAGTTCTGTTCCAGAAGAATAGTTCGTTTCATCTAAGTTGATTACCGTTCCATCTACACTGAAACTCTTATTTGTTGCACATGTTGTCAACTGTGGTGTGGGTATACGAGCAGAAACCAGCTTAACCTGAGACACGTCATAAATTGGATTTTCTAAACGAATGACGTATGTGTTGGCGTGTAGATACACATTCGATTGGCGTTGACTGCTATCTATGTTCAAGGTATGGACCTTCATTAAAATACAGGCACAATATTTTAATGAATGTTTTTGTCTATTTCAGTATGAAATTTACTGAGAAAGGCTATGGGATAAAGGATTATTCTGGAGCTGTGTCTTGGCAATATCGAGACGCCTGGAGTTGGGATTTTCATTACCCTTGTAGGCGTTGAACTGATGATACTCGTTATTCTTGTAGTTTTGTGTCCAACCACCACTGGCTGGGTTGACACGGCCATCGACACGAGTCGTATCGGATCGAACCGCCGTAAGCTTACCACCCTGCTTGAGGGCGCTCTCACGAACATTCATACGACCAGCGTTACCCATACGGTTAGGTTTACCGCGACGATCTTCGGGTCGGAAACCATACTTCATGAGTTCTTCATTGCTCCTAGCGTTAACCTGTGCGGCGGCACTGTTAGTGTACCCACCGACAAAGTTGGTAATACCTGGAGTGGGTTGGTTGTTGTAGATGTACTGCTCATCGTTGCGATCGGTCCTGAACCTCGTAGGATTTTGTACAATAGTCTGAGCGGGTATGAAGCGCCTGGCACCATTGAAACCTAACCCATCGGTGCGAACACCAGTTTCCGAACGGTTGGTGGTCCTCTTAGTTCTTTCGTGTTCATTACGGGGAACGACACCTGACATACCTTGAGCGCGTCCGGGCATAGCGGGTAAACGACTGGGAAGATGGGCGGTTGTAGCGGGTTTATTGTGTGTCAATTCACCGACCTTAGCCGAACGACCACCCGTAACATCTTGAGCTGGGCCACTACGCCCTGGTAATGTAGTAAGCCTGTATTCACCCACATTAACTGGGTTAACTCGGAATGATTGTTGAAAGCCACCGACAGCTGGGGTGTGTGCACCAACACCAAGACCTGGACCAACCATTTGTTTCTCAACCGGGGAAAGATTATTCATCCGACCTCGATCACTCATACGATTACGTAAATCCAAAACTTCTTGACCACCACTGCGTTGTTGCCTGGAGATATCTCCGAAACTTTCAACCTCCCTCTTCTGTGGGGCATCCACTCGAGAGACGAAATCATTTTCCTTGAAATCAATAAATTGAGCTGATGGAGATTCTTTGGGACTTTCAGATAAAGGGGTATATTTTTCAGGTTTCTTACTGAGAGAGCGTCCAGCGTAGACGAGTGAGGCTACGGCGATGAGTGAAATTGGATCAGCCATTCTTACTTCTTGTTAACATTTTTATTAATATACCTCTGGTCAAACAAACCATTCTGGAGCTCGGCACGAGTACTCGAAGGTTCGTATGACCTGGTACGAAGAGGGACCTTACAATCCATGTTGGTAAGGGGGAATAAATTGCGTTCATAGGTGGGTACGATGACTTTATTGAAACGGGTAGTAGCTTGGGGACGAAGTTGATCGGATGTTTCGATATATTCTGCTGGAGAACCCTTACCAGCCTTGTATGGAGCAGTTCCATAAAGCATGGTATTGGGGCGAGAACCATAATTTAATTGACTGGGCTGAGGGTAAACGAATACCTCATCAGTCGCTTTTACACTTGGAAGGGCACCAGCGTTTTCAACAATTGAGAGACCAGGTTGGAGTTGATATGCCATTTATTATTACACGAGAATATTAATCTAACTATAGGTTCCGCCACCACCTCGCACACGACCACCACCTCGGGGACCTCTGATATCCCCATCACCACCAAGACCAGCGAAAGCCTCTAATTGAACACCACGCGCGTCAGGATTACAGTACTTGGAATCACTTTTGCACATGGGTCCATTCTTTGGTCCATATAACCACTCAGCAAATTGCGTTTGATCGCCTGGTATTTGACTCACAGGGTTCGTGACAAATTGCCTTTCTATAGCATTTTTTTGAAATTTGGGTAACGATGACCGAGAACGCCCTGAATCAAATGGAACACCTTGTGTAACAAATTCGTTAGGTTGGGAGTAATAACACGCCTCTAAACGATTGGGTGCGTCACTGTAATCGGTCATAAGCACGTTAGCCATGGGATTATTAAGAGTTGGTTCCTGACAATTGGAACTCCTTTTCAATGAATGATTAAATGTTTCCTTCACCATGTTGGTTTTATATAAAACAAAAATAACAGCGAGAACAGTCAATGCTAGGACATAGATCCTGGGATCGCGACGAATTAGAAATACGACGGTAGCAATATAAATTATAAATCTCGAAGCTGCGTTAATTCGATCTTCTGGTGTTTGTTCACTCGTTGGCCAAAACTGGGAAATTTGGTCACGCCGGATGAGTTGCTTAGGATCGTCGAACCAGGCCTTCATTTAATATACATTAAGGTTTATTTTTTCAGAAGACCCTGACCAGAGTCACCCATGCCACCCATCATACCACCAATCATTTTCATCAAGGCATCCTGATCAACATCACCATCTCCACTTTCGAGTTTATCTGCACAATCCTTAGCCAGTCCCTCAATCATAGATAGTGTCTCGGCGGGGATAGAAATGATAGTGGTACCGAGCATGTACAGTGTTTGGAGATACTGCCACGTGGCTTCCTTTGTGTTTGGAGACAACTTGGACCAATACGACTTTACATCAAGCTCCTTGAGAAAATCGATATTTTCAATCTCCTTTAGGATAAACTGCTCATTCTTATCGGAGATATGCCCGGCGTAAGGGGTTACACCAGTCATAAACCCATCCACGACGAGGCGGGGGTTGGTAGTCTTCAAAAGATCGAACGACGTCAACATCTTCTTAATGCCTTTTTCCTCTGGAAGAGTCTTGTGCAATTCCACAAGAAATTGACCCATCATATCGTTGAACGCAGTAACGGATGCCATTTTCTTATTATAAACCTGTAATCTTTAAGTTTCAGAAAGGGTCTGTAGATATAGACTCCTTTTTACCTACACCATTAGAGATTATGAAAAATACGAGTATCGCATTTAATATGGCTGGTTTAGTGTATTTATTTAATTCTAATTTACCTTCATTATTGAGATGTGCTTTAAGGTGAATGTACCCAGCAGTAATTAAACCCGCGATAAGAGCTGCACTGAGTGGGTCACGGAAATGTTCTGACAATGACTCCATTTAATTATAGGCAAGTTTTTTTGTACGCTGCTCTGGTGCGTCACCAAATAAAACACCTTCATCTTCACCCTGGGGTTGTGGTTGTGGTTGTGGCTCGGGCTCGGGCTCATCTTCGGGCTCGGGTTGCGTATGAACGCCCGGAACAGTCTTGAACTCATTCGCGAGACCGTGCATTTCCTCAAGTTCTCCCCCCTCAATTGGTGCAGTCTCCTGGGGGTTGACGGGTTCCTCTTCGATGGGCTCTTCTTCCATGGGGGTATCCAACTCATCAACCACATCGGGATCTATGGTATCTTCAATTTCACCGTCGAGATCGATATCCCTCGACTCCTGGGACATATAAGTTTGTAAAATTTGTTGAACGGGGATCAACTCTTTGACAGTGGTCTCGATAGCGGAACAAAAACGCATCGTCAAACTTTCGTCACGAGTGTATTCACTTTGTTCACTGTGGAAAATATAAGGGTCCTTGTACAAATCCTTGGCAATGTTATTGTAACAGGTTTGAATGAAGACTTCATTCGTTGGTAATTTAAGTGAAATCTTCTTGTTATCCGCCTTGAGACGAACAGCTGAGAGAATCTTGGTGCACGCCACAAAGACGGCGGCTAAAAGGTCATTGAACCATGCACACCTATCAGCGATATTATCGGTGTGCTGTTTAGACATCGCGTTAGACCAATTGGGAACTTCCTTCAATAACTTCTGGAACATGATAAGAATCTTTCGACCCTTTGAAATCTTAACCGATTCCCTGTACATTTCATCAAAAACTTCAATCATAGGTGGGCACATGATGAGACATAACTGACCGAGGTATTCCTTTTTAGCCTCGACGAGTACGTTCAGATTGTCCATTTATGATTAATAGGGTTTTTAAAAAGCTTATTTCCTACGCAGCTCCCCTGTACTTGTTCGCTATCTTCTTAAGATTCATGAGGTTTGGAAATCCCGAATCATCATCGTCATCATCGTCGTTCATTTCCTTTACCCTCCTTGGCTTAGGCCATGCGACGTATAAATCAAAATCACTCATAAACTCTACAGTAAAACCACCCCGCGTAAACTGTCTAGCCACATAACGACACGCAGACGATCTATCGAACACTGGGTATCCTATTAAAAATAGAGGAACGGTTAAAAATACCTGTTTATGACCAAATTCTACTGACTGTTTTATCTTACAAGAAAACTGTTCGTAAATTTTGGTATAGATTTCCTTTTTAATCAGTTTTTTCTTTTCATCAATTTTCAGAATATCATTGATGTTGATCATTATAATTACATCAACTTATTTTTAGCCTCTTCAAACTCACCCATGGTAGGAGTGGCGGCCTCCTTGACCAGCTCAAATTTAAGAAATTCCTTACCTGGTGCCCCATCTGTGAAAGCCTTTACGTTGCCGGGTTGTTCAATGTCAATCGGCTGGGTACGGAGAGATACGAGTTTCATTGTATCACCCTTCACCTCGAATGAGGCTACGACCGAGAAACCATACGAAAAGCCACCCTTTTTCATGACCATGAACACACATTCGTAAATATCATTTTCCCTTCCAGTATGTTTCTTAATTTTAGCAGTTTCTATGATGTATGTGGGTGCACCGATGCGCTTGGAAATCTCAGCGTTTGCTTGAATGGTGAATGTTTCCATCATATCATGATTCACAGAAGCCTCAACCTCCTTGTAACCGGATAGGTTTGGTCTGGGGTCGTTGAGCCGTATGTAGTCTACAGGTTTGCTGTATCCTGAAAGTCCGAAAATCTCAGTGAATGATTCACGCCTGGTCAATAAAATCACCAAGACGAGAAGAGCCAAAAGTATATATACCTTCATCTTTACTATAGTGCGTTAATATTTTTTTACTAAATACCGTATAAATATTAGATGTCGCTACTTATCTACAGTCCAAGGTGTAAACACTCAATGGATATTATCGAGTATATCAAAAGTCAGGCGCAATTGAAACAGCTCGTACAATTCCATAATGTGAATACACAGGGGATACCTAGGAACTATCAAAATAAGATCACACGTGTTCCTACGATGCTGACTAAAAATGGAAAGATTCTCGTGGGGAACGAAATAAAGAACTGGTTAGACTCACTCCTACCAAAGAAGGAAATTGAGCATGGAGGTTTTGGGGGTGCTTATTCTATGACCAGTCTAGATGGTAACGAGAAGGATGCGGATATGTTTTATTTAGACAACTATGGACAATCTCTCCAACCTGCGATGACTAAAGAACTCGAGGAAAAAATAAGTAGAGATGTGTCTAAGGGTATGGCATATACTGATTTAAAGATGTGATACTTTACATGTGTAGACATGAAATTAGTTTCGATACAGGCTTCAGCCTTTAAGTCAACTTTCGAAGTGTTAAAGGATATACTCAACGATGTGAATATTTACTTTAGACCACAGGGTATGTATATTGTTACACTCGATACCGCTCGAACGTCTCTCATAGACATGTTCTTAGCGTCTGACAACTTTGAGGAATATCACTGTGATCAGGAAGAGATTATAGCTGGCATTAATATTTCAAATACTTTCAAGTTACTCAAAACAATTACAAACAATGATGTTCTTCAAATTGAAATTACATCGAAAGAGTACATGGATATCACAATCACGAGTGAATCAAAAAAGACGAGTTCTAAGTTTCAGCTTAAATTGTTAGACATTAATGAAAGTCGGATAGAAGTTCCTGAAGTTGAAATGTCCACCGTGACCATTCTACCTTCATCAGACTTTCAGCGGTTGTGTCGTGACATGTATAATCTTGGTCCAGAGATTGGTATTACTCGTGACGGTAAACAGCTTAAGCTCAGATGTGATGGTGACTTTGCGAATCAAGAGACGTGTATAGAATGTCCCGAAGAAAGTCCGTGTATTACGGGTTTGTATAGTCTAAAATATTTGAATATCTTTACAAAGGCGACGAGTATGTGTGCGTCTGTGCAAATTATACAAGAAACTGGAAATAGGTTTTTGATTTTAAAGTATAACGTCGCAAACTTGGGTGAACTTAAATTTTACTTGGCAACTAAGGTATCCGAAGATCTGTTGTAAAGTTATCGAGTGTCGATACAATTTTTGACATACCAAATGAATTTTTTATAATAATTTTAGGTAAATACTCCTTCAAGTATGATCGTTCATAATATAAAAATTGATCGATCGGAACTTTTTGGGTATGGAAATCGCAACGAGGACCCATATATCGTTTCACCTTTTCAGTAATATCTCTTATAGGTTTATCATCATGATCGACTAACCAGGCACTACTCAAAGGAATACTAAAATGCATACCAGTATCTTCATTTACACCCGGCATGAAATTTATATCATTTGATACGGCGGTGTACATTTTACCATTGAAGTAATATTTCACTCTCAGAATAATATACTTGACATTCTGAGGGACGCATGTGTGTATGATCTCTTTGTCGATGACATCCGTGTAATACTCAGTTAGTATACCATCTTCCCAGTCTTTACTTTCATGTTTCCAGAATTCATCTTCAGTCTTGTATTTTATGTCGGGATCAATTTCATATTCTAAAACTTTAGAAACGATATGATAGTCTGGATATGTGGTTAGTTTTTTATAAAAGTATAAAAGACTACTTAAAAGTTTAAAGAGCATTTCTATATAACGAATGGAAGGGAATTTTTTAAGTAGATATAACAATAAATTGGATGAATGGACAAACCTAATAAAAAATGACCCGAGTAATCGTAGACGATATGAAAGTGAAATGTCGGATTACATGATAAAATGTATGCCATTCATGAATTTACACATAGATGACGGTGAGGGTGAAGATAAAATAAATACAGATAATGTATTTAATGTCAAAGAAACTGTGGGTCTAAAAAGAAAGGATATATTTACAGATTATCTTGTCGAAGTTGAAAAACAAAACATATATAGACCCGTACAAAAAACCGTTGAAGTATGTATGAATTGTCCAGATAGTAATATTATTCATTATCATCAAACCGCCGATCTCGTGTGTGATGGATGTGGTCTAATAGTTGCTAGAGCAATCAGTGAAGAATTGACATACAAAGAAGAACAGGAAACATCTGAAAAAATTGTAAACTATTCATACAAGAGGGAGAATCACTTCAATGAATGGTTGTCACAATTTCAAGCACAAGAGACGACCACCATACCTCCCGAAGTCATGGAACAGCTACGTTCCGAACTCAAGAAAATGAAAGTTAAGAAAGTCGAAGATATCACACATGCAAAAGTGAGGGGGTTACTCAAGAAACTTCGATTGAATAAGTACTATGAACATGTACCCTATATAGCAAATATTCTCAGTGGTATTAAACCCCCAAATATGCCACAAGAATTAGAGGAGTATCTTCGAATTATGTTCAAGGATATTCAAAAACCTTTTGACGAT
>ERZ651776.2300-NODE-2300-length-21064-cov-11.854195_pt1 | contig 21064 bp, 9 predicted proteins | sample MGYA00514761_ERZ651776 | MGnify/ENA metagenome assembly ERZ651776 | reverse complement strand
TAAAAAAACTACCTAAAGATTTTATCATGGAAAATGAAATGTTACCGTTTGAATTAGTCGGTAGAATTTTAAAAATTGCAATATTTGATCCTACAAAATCAACTTTAGCAGGTAAGATAAAAAGTATGACAGGATGCAATGTTGAATTATATATTGCAAAACCTAGTAATCTAGATCAAGCATTAAAGTTTAAATCGGTTATTGAAGCAACTCAAGATACTAGCAATTCAGCAGTTAAATCAAATACAGCTCAGCAACAAGTTAAACCAAATTTAAATATTAAAGTACCTAACACCAAAAACAAAGGTGGTGAAAATGCTGTTGTTGATTTTGTTGATAAATTATTAAATGAAGCATTTTATTCAGGAACCAGTGATATTCATATTGAATTATTTAGAAGAGGTGAGGCACAAATAAGATTTAGAAAAGATGGTGTCTTACAAGAACAACTTCAGTTTAAACAATTTCTTATGGAAAATTATAATGCAATAATTACTCGATTAAAAATTATTTCTGGCTGTGATATTTCTGAAAAAAGATTACCACAAGATGGTAAATTACAATTTAAAAACCCTGAGCCAAAAAATGAAGATGATGTTGATATAGATGTTAGATTTTCTGTAATACCAGCAAAAGAAGGTGAGAGAGTTGTAATGCGTTTATTAGCAGCTGGTCCAGATTTAGCTTTGGAACAAATTGGTTTAGACTCTGATGATTATGATAAATTAGTAACAGCCATTACGGCACCCCAAGGAATGGTGTTAGTTACTGGGCCAACAGGAAGTGGTAAAAGTACAACTCTATATGGGTGCATAAAAAAAATTAACAAACCTGGCACCAATATTATGACAGCAGAAGATCCTGTTGAATTTTATTTAAAAGGAGTTGGACAAGTCCAAGCTAATGCAGAAATTGGATTAACTTTTGAGTCAATTCTTAAGTCGTTTTTAAGACAAGATCCTGAAATTATATTGGTTGGAGAAATAAGAGATAAATCCACTGTTGATATTTCAATTAAAGCAGCTCTAACAGGTCACTTGTTGTTAAGTACACTTCACACAAATGACGCTGTATCTACTGTTGTAAGACTTACAAATATGGGTGTACCAAATTTTATGGTAGCTTCTGCTTTAAGTTTAATTGTTGCTCAAAGATTAGCTAGAAAGAATTGTTCATCTTGTCTTAAAGATGATGATAAAGCCACAAAAGAGAGTTTGGTCCAGTTTGGTTTTACAGATAATGAAATAAATGATTTTACACCAAAAAAAGGTGAAGGCTGTCCAGCTTGCAACAATACAGGTTATAAAGGAAGACAAGGGATATACGAAGTATTGAAAAAAACTCCAAATCTTGAAGCAGCCATATTAAGAGACGCTAGGGGTGATGAAATGTTAGAAATTGCAGTTAAAGATGGCTTTAAAACTATGCAAGTTATTGGAAGGAATTTTATTAAAAATGGAATTCTTTCTATAGAAGAATATTCAAGAATATTGGTAGTATAGCTTTTTTCTATAGAAGGTTTTTCAAGAAATTTGTTAATATAAATTATGGCAACATTTTCATATACAGGAATTAAAGAAGGAAAAAAAATTACTGGTGAAATATCTGCTGCTGATCCTAAAATTGCTACATTAGAGCTTAGAAAGAAAAAGATTATTGCAACCTCTATAAAAGTTGGAGGTGGTAAATCTAATGGAAAACAAGCACCTTCTCTTGATGATATTCCATTAAGTAATGCTCCTATTTTAATTGCCAAAGGAAACATTTATTTAAATTTTGGCCCTTGGGCAAAAGTTCCTCCTAAAGAGTTACTACAATTTACTAAAAAAGTTGCAACTATGATTAAAGCAGGGTTACCAATTTTAGAGTCTATTAGAATGATTAGAGATCAAACTATTCATATGAAAATGAAAATAACAGCCCATAAAATTATTAAAGATCTAAATGCAGGTACTAATTTAACAGATGCTTTTGCAAAACATCCCACTATTTTTGATAACATTTATTTAAATATGTTATCGGCTGGTGAGGCTAGTGGTAAACTTGATGAATTTTTAGTAAAATTAGTTGAGTTATTAGAAAAAAACCAAAAAATAAAAGCTGGGATTAAAAGTGCTCTTTTTTATCCTGTTATGCTTTTAACAGTTGCAACAACAATTACAATTTTTATGTTATGGAAAGTTGTTCCTGTTTTTGAAAAAATGTATGCTTCTATGGGAGTTAAGTTGCCTGGTGCAACTTTAGTGATTGTTGATGCTAGTAGATTCATTGCAGATGGTGGAAATATTTTAAAAATAATAGGAATAATTTTTATGATCAGATTAACTTATAATTTTTTATATAAAAACATTGAAGGTTTTAGACATGTTATGCACAAAAGATTTTTAAAATTTCCATTGTTTGGAGATCTAATTGTAAAAGCTACTGTATCTCGAATGTGTATGATTATGGCCAACCTAACAAGAGCAGGTGTAAGTATTATTGATACAATAAAAATTTCAAAATCAATTACAACTAATCTTGTATTTATTTATGCATTAGAAAGAATAGGAAAAAATATAGTAACAGGTCAAAATTTGTCTGACTTATTAAAAGCTGAAGAGCACATTTTTCCTCCAGCTTTAGCCCAACTAACTGCGGTGGGTGAAAAAACTGGAAACATGGAAGAAATGTTTCAATCTATTGCAAATTATTATGAAGAAGAATTTGATAATGTGGTTGCAGCCTTGTCTTCAATCATTGAACCATTGATGATTGTATTAATAGGAGCAATTATTGGATTATTAATGGTTGCGCTCTATATGCCTATATTCAGTATAGGTAATGCCGTAGGTTAATCATGAGAGATAAGATAAGAAATGGTTTCAGCATATTAGAATTGATGACCACTATAGGGATACTCTCAATTGTTGCTGCTATTGGTTTCCCCGCTATAGATAACTTTGGTGAACAAGAACATTTTGAAAATGATCTTGCGACAATAAGAGGACAAATTAATTATGTGAGACAATTGTCATTAGAAGAGGGAAATGCCTATACGATCAGAATTATAAATAACAACACCGATAACACGGCTGATCTTGAGATATGGCAAGCTCAAGGATTAAATAGATATAATGTTGAATATCATAAATCTACATCTACTAAATGTTCAGATTTTGATGGTACAAATGATAAAGGTACAAAAATCGTTGAATTAACAAAAGAACTTGAACATATGACGATTAGTAGGTGCACATCTACTACTGGAAATTGCACTAAAGTGACGACAGATAATAATTTTTTTTGTTTTTTACCTGATGGATCATCACCTGAAAACTTGAGAGGAGAGATAAATGCATCAAGTAATGCTGGAGGAAAAAAAGATTATTTGCACATTTATCAATCTGGTTTTTTTAATAATGGAAAGAGAATGTGAGTAATTTAAACAAGTTAAAATATAAGTTTCAAAAGGGTGTTTCATTAGTTGAGGGTATGACAGCAGCATCAATATTAGGACTTGCTGTGACTGTTTTTATGACCCTTCAATCAATTCAAGAAAAAGATTTTGCTAATTTAAGAAAATTTGACAAAGCGGCTTACGCTGTCGAGTTAATGTTTGAAGAACTTGCAGCAGTATATAATCCTGTTGCAGCTCAATACGGCGATCCTAAGGTGTTTGAGAATACAACTGCTGGAACTTCTTTAAAAGTAAAAGGACTAGCACAATTACCGGGTGATGGTGATCAAATAACCATGGAGGGTGTTGGTGGTAAATATGAAATTACAAATTCAACAAGTTTTGATGATGACAATAACACTGTTCTTACATTGGAGCGTTCAGATGTTCCTGATGACACGCCAAATAAAAATATGGCATCAGATGCAACTGAAAATGCTTCTATCACATTTATTTCTAACGCTGAAGGAAGCTTAGATCCGTATAATGATTTAGATATGACAAGGTTCGAAGACACAACTTATACTACAACAGTTACAAATCAAAAAGTATTAGCAGATTTAGCTAATTGGGGAGCATTACTTAAAAAACATTTAGGCCCTTCTAGAACATCAGATAAAAGATTAATTGAAGTTGATGATATTGAGAAAGATATGCCAGTCGATAAAGATAACGATGGTGTTACAGATCAAGTAGGTGGTGTAGATGTTTATGAAACTGTAAAAAAAAAACAAGTAACTATAACAATTAAACAAGATAAAATTGAAGAGCAATTTCGAAGGTTGTTTTTAGCTGGCACATAATAATTAAATGAATAAATTTTTACATCAAAAAGGATTATCATTGTCTGAAACACTAATTGCTATGGTTGTGTCCACTATAGTAATGGGAGCAACTTATGTAATTTATAATAATTTTCAAGGCACATTTGTAAGACAAATTAATCATAATAATATTAAACAAGAGGCTCGTTTTGCTCTTCATATCTTGCAGCATGATAGTAAAATGGCTGGATACAAACATCCAGATAGTGTTGATGGAGAAGTTCAAGTGCCAGTTAAAGTTTTAAATGATGATGGAACTGAGGTGGCTGATGAAACTGAATCTGGTGAGTCAGTTTCATTTTGTTTTGATACAGAAGATATTAATGGAAATGTTCAAAGAAAATTAATTAAATATGAATTAAAAATACCTTACTCTCCAGAAACAGCAAAGACTGTATTAAAAAAGAAAATCTGGAATACAACAAATTGTGATGCAACCGATACAGTTAACACAACGGTAGATGTTGATTGGATGCCTGTTGCACAATTTTTTCATGTGCTTGGTATTAGATTGAGAAGTAAACATATTGACTTTGATATTCAGCTCCAATCCATAGATCAAAAAATTACTGAGAAATATTCAGCTTCAGCTTACATGAGGAATTTAAATTTTGGAGGTAAAACATATTATGTTTATGATGAAGAGGATTTACATGAAGATAGAACACCTGTTATTCCATTTACTGGCAGTCTAAAAGTTCAATGTTCAAATAATCTTACAAGAGATATTCAACTTTCAAATTTTTTAAATGACCAGGATTTGATTATTCTTCATCAAGGCGAAACCGTTGGTACAACTAGTCTTACAAGAACTTACGATGCAATAACTTTTAATACAGAAAAACCACCTGCTATTACTGGAATTCCAAGCATAAGTCATAGTGAAATGAGATTGAAGTTGGTTACAACAACAACATCTGGAAATTTGCCACCAGGACTATCGGTCTCATCAGGCTATGATGATACGAATGGTAATAACTCTAAAGACTCTAACGAGCAATGGGATGGTTCTTTAACCTTAGAGGGAACATTAGAAAATCTTGATACTAATTATACTTTTAATTCTGATGGTTACCAAGATTTTACAATTAGATTAAAAGCAGATTTAGATACTAATTGCGATAGTCAGGGATGGGTTAATCAAAATGAAGCTTACAAAGATTATACTGTAAGAGTAATGAAATATGCTGCTCCTCAGTTTTCAGATGTTAACTTACATACTTGGGAGCCCAAAGGATTTACCTATGGAAATGCAAATTATGAGACAAATGGAACAAGTAGTTATAATGGAGGTCCAAATTTTGACCTTACTGAAGATGGAAGATCTTTTTATGTTCAGCAGAATTTAGCATCACCTTCATTTTTAGTTTCAACAGAAGAATACGATGCGTTTGTTTTAAAAGGAATGATATGTTCTGGAGGTTATCCTGATTGTAATCCTCAAATGAGTGCCTGGATGGATGATGATATGCTTGGATTTGCTGCAGGATATCAAAGACCAAGTGTTGTTCAAAAAACATGGCCAGATGGAAGAATAAGAGCGTGTGCAGGAATAGATTATCAAACTTTAAATGGTACCTCAGGTTTTAGCGAAACAAGACTGAGAAACTCATTACGAAGTACTGAAAGAAGTGAATGGAATGGACTAACATCTGCTCAGAAAAATGAATGGTGGGGAGATCCTGCAGATATGACTTATGATATGTATTTATGGTCTTGGTGGGGTGCACAAGGAAATAGATCAGCTATTCACTTACATCATTTTAAAGGATATGAATTTAGTCATACAAGAAATTGTGGACGTACCCATGGAGGTTATTTATCTCATTCAAGTATGAGTCATTTAACAGGATGGTCAACACCAAATGATAGTCAACAACTCGCTTATAACAGAGAAGGCTATGATAGACTTTTTATAAGAACTGATAATACAAGACCACCAAATACTGGTAATAGAAATTGTAGTAATAGAGGAAACTCCTTTTCACAAATTAGTTATAATCCTGGAGCAACTCATAACGGGAATTGTAGTAAGGGAAGAAACACAGGTGTAAAAAATACTGTTACACTAACTTATCATCCAAATAAATTTAGAGCTAATATTGAAAATAAGCCGTTTGTATCAAATAGTAATGGTCAAAGATTTACAGCATTTGATTATAGGTTTGATGATGATGGAGATTTATTCGATCATACTTTAACATCTTTCCCTTTTAATGAAGATGTCACACCTTCAGAAGTAAACCTTCCAGCTGCTTCTGATGCAACAGATGATCTAAAAGGTGACATGTTTCAAAGATTTCAAAAAGGTTCAATTGCAATAGTTTCATTTTCTCAACCAGATAATAGATATTCAAATATACAAGTTGCAAGATTGCCAAGATATATTCCAGAAAAAACAGTAGCCAACAAACCAATGCCAAAAGCACAAAATTTGTATTATTATATGGATGAAGATTATTTAACTGTAAATAGAATATATGGTCTATTAAGTAAATCATATGATCCTTTTGGAGAGCACATTGAAATTCTTATACAATCTAACAGCGACTCAAATAATTGTTCACAAATTGGAAGTAGAGGTGTAGCTGAAACTGGTTCTTCTATAAAAGCTCAAATCGTTGATGGTTCTTCAAGAACTATGAACTGTAGATTAAGTGGTACATGGAGAGCAACATCAGCTGTATGGGCAAATAATTCTGAATTACCAAATATAGGTGAGATGTATGATACTATGGATAAAAGTTCATATAGTGGAGCAAGAGCTTCTATTACCACAACAGCTGGTGGAACAATATTTGTTTTTGCAGATGGATCCTTTAGATATGCAACATTACCGACAGGGTTTAATGATGGACAACCCCATGAAGATTCTTTTTATTATGCAGTTCAATCTCAAGACACTGCAAATGGACGAATATCAGATATAAAAAAAGTTTATATTGGTTTTAATATTGGCAACACAACACCCACAGGGGTTTCTTTTAAAGAAGCTGATGGTACCGCGATAACAAATAATACCAATGTTAATCTTGCTGAAGATGAAAATAAAGATTTAGTTATAGGCGAAATTTATACGACTAGTACTCAAGAACCAGATACAAATGATTTTGTTAGATTTAATCTTGGAGAAGTTCCAAACAATGATGCGGATAAAGATGTTGATCATGTTAATAGATTTAGAATAGATCAAAAGGATGATAAATATTATTTAGTTCTTAATGATGATACAGAAATTAGATGGGCCAATTTACCAGCTAATAAAAAATACTTTTCAGTAAGAATAGTTGCAACAGATTTAAGAGGAAATCAATTACTTACAACAGAAAAAGTTTATGTTGATAGAGTAGATTGTTCTGAAACTGCAATGGAAAATATTACTGTTTATAAAACTAAAGCTGCGATGACTTTAGAAGGATATATTCAAGGAGAGCAAGGTGAAAAAGTATTTAGAAGACAAACAGTACCTTTAACATCCAATTTAGATGAAGCAATTATCACTTTTGATTTTCCTGAAAGATCAGTTCAGCCATCCGTTAAAATTGCAGAACAAACAGTAACAGTTGATGGTGATGATGTGGTTATTGGAATGCTATCTAACAGGTGTAAAGAAACACATAATTATATTGATAGACAGCAACTTTGGAGTGACTCATAATTATGAAGTCTCAAAAAAAGGAAAAAGGGTTTGTTTTAGTATTTGTGATTGCAGTTGTATCTGCTTTATCAGTTATGACAGGAGCAATGTTTTTTTATTATGATAATGATTTAAAAAGTGTATCAAGAAATTCAGTAATGCAGCAAGTTTCATTAGCTGCTGAAACTGGTTTACAAGAAGGGCAAAAATGGATTACAGATCAATTAAATTCTAATAGCTTTTCTTTAGTGGACATTCAAAATACATTAAATGTAGCAGACTCTGATAATAAATGCTTAAATAGACATGGTTACACCAACTCCAGTGAAGATGTTTATTATGCAAAAAAAATTGTAGCAAATCTTGGTACTGATGAAGCTAAATTTGAAAACATGTCTTATGAAGTTTTTGTTCAAAGGCATGCAGATGTAGTTAGATCAATTTACTTTTCAGAACAAGGATCTAAGAATAATGCCGACAAAGACACCACTTACACTGATAGATCATTTGCATTAGTTGAAAGTTTTAAAGATTTTCCAACAAGTCAATTTACTATTGAGATGTGGGTTAAAAATAAACAAACAACATCAACTTACAATATGCATCTTTTCGAGTGGGGTAGAACTTGGGATCTTGTATTTAAAGTGTTAAATGATGACTGGTCTCCTAGACTGGGAGAAACTACACTTGCTGGCAGTGGTTCTGTAGGCACTCCTGTTAAGGATGAATGGGTACATATTGCATGGGTTTGGGATGGTGGAACTCCAGATTCAACAGATACTGGAAATGTTAAAATTTACCAAAATGGTGTTTTGGCAGGAACTTATGATGCTGATATAGGAGCTAGGACATCACAAGGGTATACAAATCCACCAGAAATACTTCCAGAAGGTGATTTTTGGCCACTTGCAATTGGCGAGGGTTTGAATGGTTTTTCTCCAAATAGCTATTTAACAGGTGATCCATTAATACAGAGTGTTCCTTGGCTTGGAAATATTGCAGAAATGAGAATATGGAATATTTCAAGATCAGTTACTGATATAGCAAATAATAGCAGAAGAAGACTTTCAGGATCAGAGCCAGGCTTAGTTTCTTATTATAAATTTAATGAAGGTTCAGGAAACATAGCTAAAGATTTCAATACCTCTAGAAGTGCTGATAGGAAAAATGATGCAACAATTTATGGCATTGGAAACAAAGGAACCCTATGGCAAACAGAAATTACAAAATATCCAACAATATCAACTACTGACAATGCACCATCTATAAATGTTCCTCCTGGTGAAGATGTTGTGTATTATAAAATTTTATCTTGTGGAAATGGACCTCAAGGACAAATAGTTCCTTTAGAATTAATTGTATCGGCTCCAGTTCAAAAAGGAGATGTAGGAGATGGATTAATTGCCTTAACAAGTGAAGATTTGAATTCTTTAACTGGTCAGGAAGGAACACCATTGATTACTCCATTAAGTACTTATGTTAATCAAGAAGGAGTTGCTGGAGATATTAAGATTCAAGAAAGAGACAATTCAAATACTAATTTTTATGTTTTTAAAAGATCAATGGAGCAATGTAACAACTCTAATACATTTACAGATTTTAATGCTGCATCATCTTACAACGAAAAGGATTGTGTGGAATATGATGATAAACTTTATTATTTAGAAAAAGATGCAGGAAAATCTTCAGGAGTTGATTTTGAAGAAGATGATTGGTCAGAAGTTTTAGGTAGTGGGTGTGATGGTGTGCAATTTAGATCATCATCTGGAGATAACAGTTATGGTCATTATTATAAATATTTCTCAACAGCACCAAATGTTTCAAGTGATTTAGGTTACAATGGTGATTCCATTGATTGGTGGGAAGCAAAACGAAGAGCTGAACAATCAACTTGTGGAGGTATGAAAGGATATTTAGTCTCAATCGAGTCTGCTAATGAAAACGAATTTATCAAAGATGCAGTAATGTGTAACAGTAGCACTCAATCTGGTTGTACTGGTGTTACTCCTTTTCATGTTGCAGCTGGTGAAACTAGAGCAAATTATTACGGTACAAGACTTGATGGTTCAGGAGATCAACATTATTTATGGCTTTCAAATTCCGATTGGAGAAACCCGACTTCTAGTGCAACCAATATGCAATCAGAGTCGGGCCCTCTTATGGGAATGAGTGTAACTTATACAAATTGGCAAAGTGGTGAACCAAATAATGCGGCTGAACCATATGCGGATATGGAAATAAATAGAAGTGATAGAACAAACGGTGACGGTGGATGGAATGATTTAAGAAGAATACCTAATTGTAACTCAGGTGGTTTGGACTGTATTACAGGGTATGTAGTTGAATATGGTGGGTTTGATCATTTCAGCTTAGAGCACGACATAAACCAAGATGGTGACACTAATGATGCAGACGAAGTTGATTATTCAAATAATAATTTTTGTGTTGCAAGAGCAACAATAGAAAAAGACAAGTATGTTGCTCCAACAGATTTAAATAGTGACGGTGATTTTGCTGATGACTATGAAATGGAAGACATATTAAAATATGACACAACTGCTGAAGATGCTCCTTCTACAATAACAGCAGATAATACCTCGGCCTCAGACAATGATACTTCTGATGATTGGCTTGGCTGGAATGCCAATATTGGAGTATTGACCTTAGTTCATTCTGGAAAACCTGCTAATTGGAATCCTGCTACGACTTATGCAGCAAATTCATTTGTATGGTACAATAATAGAGTTTGGAAAAATACCTCTGGTAGTTCTATAACAGGGGGAGCTACTTTAAATATTAGTCAAACTCCAACAATTTTTAACCCTCAGATATGGACGTTTTATGAGGGAGATGAAGCAGATGCTCCTTGTGCAGATATTGATGTTTGGACAGAAGCTTTTGAGTCGGTAAAATATTATAATACTAAAGAATTAGATGCAGAGGATGGTGATAATCCTTTTGCAAATGAAGGGACAGATGGAACAGATGGGACAGATAGTGATGAAGATGAAACTACTATTGCATCTTTAGGAGAAAGAACAATTCTCTTTTCATTAGGCCCACTTCACGTTGAAGAGCATCGTGATGGATATAATCACTTTTATGAATTTTATGAATTTCCTGCAAGAGCAAGTGGTACTCCTAATGCTAATCAAAATTTATACAATAATAAAAATAGAAGAATGAACGAAGCTTTTTCACTTTCTAGACAGTTAAATTATTTTGGTAAAAGTGGATACCTCGCAACAATTACGAGTGAGTCAGAGAATGACATTATTACAGAAAAAGCTATCGGTAATGGTTGGATGGGAGGCATAGCAGGGTCTGCGAACCAAAGTAGTGCGGCTAATTTAAATAAATGTGGTGGTTTTAGGCAACGAGATAATAGAGCCCAAGCAACTGCAGATTTTCGAGCTTTGAGAAATTTTGAAAATATACAAATGTATAGACAAGGAGTTACATACACTTTTGACTCTACACCGGACACATCTACAGAAAATTATGTAAGAAATATTGTAGAAAAATATTCCACTACTACCGCAAGAACTATCACTTCTATTTCAAAAGCAAATCCTGCAAGAGTTACAACAAGTTCTGCTCACGGTTTGACACATGATGATATTATAAAAATTGCTGATATCAGTACAAGCAATCAGTTGAATTTAGATGGTATGACTCAATTTAATACAGGATATTATAGAGTTAGAGTAGTGTCTACTACGACATTTGATCTAGTCGATTTAGATACAAGAGAAAACATAAATAGCACAAGTTTTTCAAATTATTCTGTAAGTACTGCTCAATTATGGCAGCTAGAGGGAATTCAAAATGAATTTTATAGATTAGAATCAACAACAACCGCAAATAACACACAAACACAATCAGGTTTAGAGCTTTTTTATAAAGATCCAAAAATTGCTTTATCAAATTCTCAAGCAATTACTGGAAATAATACCAAAACATTTTTTAATGCTGCTTATAGCAATGTAGATGATTCTGTAAGTAGTACTGAGTGCCCAGTATGGAGATGGATGACTGGACCAGAGTCTATGCTTTGGAATGCGAGAGGTCTTGCTTTTGCTCCAACAAGAACAGCATCAAGTACGCCATCTGCTAATAATGGCACATGGACTAGGTCAAATCCTTCTGGCCAACAAATTGGGGAGGTTTTTGTTGATGGAATGCCATTTAGAAATTGGAATGGAACAGGTGAACCAAATAATGTTGCAGAAACTGAGCATGGCATTCATTTACTGGGAACTCACTTTTCAGCTGATGCAGAACTAACCTGGAATGATTTACATAATTGGAGTGCTAGTTATTCAAATAATTTTAATTATTCTATTAGAGGATTAATTCTTGAATATGGTGGTATGGAAAATGATGAAGATCCTAATATAAGAATTGCAACTAAAAGAGTTATTAATCTTTATGATAGAAGGGTAACTAAAGCTATAGTAAAAATTAAAACTGGATCTCAAACTGGGGATAAACTAGTAGTGGGGACAGATGAACTAACAGATATTGGTCTAACAGCCTCAGGGAACGAAACATCTACTGTGACACTAACAGGCGACGCGACTTGTAAAAACTATTTAGATTTAATTAAATCAATGCATTTTGAACATAATGCCTCAACCGCTGGTACCAGAGAAATAGAAGTATTAATTGGTGATGTTGAAAAACCTGCTGGTGCTAGTCATTATTATAACTTTAATGATACTCAATTAAGTTATAATCAAGCTAATTTTCAAGCAAGTTATGCAAATTTATGTGGTATTCAAGGTTATCTAGCAAACGTTACAACAGCTGCAGATCTAACTGCAATTGAGAGTCTTGGTATTGCAAACGATAGCCAAGCTTGGGTAAATGGAACAGATGAGTGTCAAGGTGGTTTGTATAGATCAGGATTTTGGAGATATACATCAGGTCCTTGGAAAGATAAAGAATTTTGGAGAGTACGAATAAACACACCTCTAACGGATGCTGATCTTGAAAATGAAGCAAGTTGTGATCAAACTAGCTTGCGGCCATCTTCAGCTAGTGTACGTGTTGGTCCATTTGAATCTGCAAATTGGGTTAGTAGTCATCCTGCTGCAAACAATAATGATTATTTAGTTTTTGAACAAACTTCTTCAGCTTCAACAACGGGTATTTTAACAAGAGGAGGCATGGCTAGTTCTGATGTAGAAGGATATATAATCAGATATGGAGGAAGTGTAGGTGATTTTACAGGAGCAGATATTGAAGAAGATGGTAACAATATACCAATAATTTTAGGGCCTATCAGAGCAGAAATTTCATTTTATAATGATGGAAGTGATAATAGTATATTTATTGCAGGAGAAGATACTTTAGAGGTATCAACATCTGGTGATGGAGCATTATCAACAAATTGGTCAAAAGCTACCTCGTTTGTTTCATCATCTAATACCCCTATGAGAATAACTTCACCATCTGGAGAGGTTGCAACTATTGATCAATGGAGAACTGAGTTAGCTAAAATATATTATCAAAATACTGACACAAGTGATTTTACACCTGGAAATAGAAAAATTAAAATAAAACTAGTTTATGGTGATACAACTTTAAACCAAACTATTGGTATTGTTAAAACAATTGGAGCTAGAAATTCAGTAACAGTAACTCCTATAACTTGGAATAATAGATAATTATATTTTAAGATTATTTGGAGAAAAAAATATTTTTTTACCTTCTGGTAATTTCCAATTAGGCGATCTACCAACTAAATCATTTAACTCTTCAATATGATCGTCGTAATGGTTTAATGGAACATTATAAGGAGAATCTCCTACATTTCCATTACCAGTAATAATTGCTGGAGAATGGTATTTGCTTTTAATCTCTTTTTTTAAATTGTTATTTTTGTCATAAATATTAGTTTGCCCATAACAATTGCAAACATATGTTCTTGAAAATTTTTCTTCAATTTCTATGTAAGTTGATGTGCCTCTAATACCTATAGTCCCATTAGTGGTTTTAATATTTAATTCATTTTGTTGTTTACCAAAAACACTATGTACTGCACCTTTAATTATTCTAAAAATTTTGTTATTTTTAAACTCTATCTCTGAATTTTTTGAGATTAAATAAATATCATTTTTTAATTTTAAAATTGATTGATTATCTAATGATTTAATATTAGCCGAACTAATACTATCAATTAAACCTTTTATTTTTTTTCCATTTATTTCAAGGTTTTGACCAATCACCTCGTTACTATCTGAATTAGCAAAAACAATTGAAGGTAATATGTTTAAAGCTAAAAAGGTATAGGTTGCATTTTTACAAAAATGTCTTTTTTTAATATCTTTAATTTTATGATTACTCATATTGACTAATATTATGGATCATAATTATTTACATAAAAAGAATAATTTATATATTTTTATAATTTCATTATAGAATTAAAGTATATTCAAATCTAATTTTACCGATAAATACTATTAAAAATGATATTTTTTGTGGAAAAAAACTTAAGAAAATTTCTTAATATTTTCTTTGTAATACTAATTTTAATATTAATTATCTAATTCCTACCAGCAGGGGAGGTTCCAGAAATTTTATTTATATCTCCTCCATCACTTTGTTCTGTTTGAACTGTAACAGTTGTATCAATAGTGTCTGAATAAGATCCTGTTGTTCTGTTTTGAATATCAGATGAAACAGTTACTAAATAATGAGTATTTGCTTTTGTGCTAGTTTCAGTATAAGTCGTCCCATCTGTTACAGCAGTTGAAACAGGATCTGTTAGACTGCTAGCAACTGTATTAACTGTGTTAGAATCGTCATCGCCTGTGACATTATAAGATGTGTTTGGTGATGCAGTACCAGTGTCGCTTGAAGAATAAGTATGTCCTTTTGATACTGTAAATGATCTTGATGTAGTGTTTCTTCCAAGTTTTGTAACTGTGATATCAGCAGCTTGTGTAATTGTACGTGTACTATAATCAATTGTATGAGTTGGAGTAAACGAACCTGCAACTTCTCCTACTTCGTTAACATCTGCATGAGCACTACTTCCAGCAGTTACAACTGTTAGATTTGTTGTTACTCCGTTATAAGTATGAGTTCCACTTGAAACTTCATTTAGATCTGCATAAGTTGTGGCACCAATTGTGAAATTGTTTGTATTTATAATCTCAGGTCTTTTCAAATATAAATCTTCATAAAATAATGGCTCATCATAATATTTTTGAATTTGATTTATTTCTCTAGAAACTAAAACAATTTCTTGCTCTAATTTTATTTCTTGCTGTTTGATTTCAGTTTCAATTTGGTTAGCGTCTGCAGCAACTCCTCTATTTTTTTTTGAGGCAAAACTTACTTCTTCAATGTAATCTTCTTTACTTTCTTTAATTTCGATCTCTAATACTGAAACTTCTTCTTCAATTACAGCAAGTTCCTCTTTAGTAACTTCTTTTCCATCTATAACACCAGTTTCTTTAGCTGTTTTTAAATCTGCTTTTCTAATAGCTGCTTCTTCTGCAACTAAAAAGATATTTGTCTTTAATTCAACTAAAACAACTTCTTCAAATGCACTATCTACTTCAGAGTAAACTTCTGCCATTTGATTATCAATTTTTTCGTATAACGCATTAATTTCTTCATCTGTAGCTCCAGATTGTAGTAATTCATCTACTTGTGAATAGAGTTTATCAGCAGTAGCATCTGCTCTTTCCATTAATGCTTCAGCTTTTTTCTCTGCTTGATAAATTTCAGGGAATGCTTCTGCAAACTGTTTTTCATATGCTTGATCTACTTCTTCCCAAGCAGCGTTAGCATCTTGTTCATCTACATAATCTACAGAACCATCAATTTGAAAGATTGCAACTTTCCCTGCTTCAGCTTGATCCCACGATTCTGAATATATGCCAGCATCAAATAAGAAACTGTCTTGTTCTTTTGTGAACTGTTCGGCTGATAAAAAATCCATTTTAAAACCAACTTCTGGTAAATATTCATTTTCCATTCTAATCATATCAATTGCTATCATAGCTTCATCAGCCTTTTGCATAACATTATCCATCTCAACAAAAATCTCTTCTATTTCTTCTTGAGTTGCACCACTCTCTACAGCTGCTAGATATCTCTGATCAAGTGCTTCCATTTCTGGATCAACTACTGCTTCAAAAAATTGGCCTTCATTAAAGTCTATAAAAAGATTTTCATTTCCACCTTTAAGGAATAATTGCTCAGGAGCTCTTGATAGAATTTGTGGACCATCAGGATTAAATCCTGCAGGTAAAACTTGTGGTTTAAAATCAATATTCCCCATATCAAGAAATACAACATCACCCGTTTCATCATTTAAAATTGGAACTCTAATATCATCAAATCCACCAAATTGATTAAATTTTGCTGGAACATAATCTACATCTTTCACTCTAGCACTAACCAACATTACTTTCTCAAGTTCTTGCATCGCTTTTTCTTCCATAAAGATCATTGCTTCAGGAGAGTTGAAATCCATTCCTGCTGGTAAGTCAAAATCAGGTCTCATTTCTACACCACTATTAATAAAAGATTTTCCAAGCATCTGAGCTGTAATACCACCATCATCTTTAGCAAGAGCAGCAACCAGAGTATCAATTATTAAATCTCCCTCGTCTTGACCTTCTGCAAACATTTCACCCTTAACTATGTTTTGAATTTCTTCATCACTTAATTGTGCTAATCCTTCAGGTGTTTCTTCTGTTATAGCTTCTTCACCTTCTGTCAATTGTGTTTCACCTTCTTCATCTATTACTTCAGTTGATCCAGGAGCTTGAGGTTCAACTTCTAATTCTTGAAACTTTTGCAGTTCAGCCTGAGGTATAATTACAGCTTCTGTTGGTGCACGATTTTGAGTTAATTCTGTAAAAAGATAAGGCTGGTCTAATGTGACTGTTCCAAATTCATTTGAAACATCAACAGCACCTGCTCTTAAATTTAATTGATTATTAGGACCCGGTCCAACTAATAAAATTTTACTTTGAGTTGTCTCAGGGTCAACTGAAGCTTTAAATTCAGTTCCTCTAGTTCCAATGGTTCCAGCAGGAGTTTTAACCTCTAAATTTTCTGGGTTTATTTCACTAATTTTTCCAGTTAAAATTTTAACACTACCTGATTTAATTGTAGTTAGGAGTTTACCAGTACTTTCATTTGGATCAAAAATAAACTCATCGATAGTCAATTCTGTTTTTGATCCAATTGTCATCACTGTTTGATCAATAAACATTAACTGTGATTTAGCACCTTCACTTGCATTTATTGTATCGCCAAAGAATATAGAGTCTCCTACGTTTAACTTCTCACCTTTTTGATTAAAGACATCTCCTATTACAAAACCAATAATGCCAATTTGCTCAGCTGAAAAACTTAGTTGAGTTGTAAATAAAAATATTGTTAAAACTTTAGAAATAAATTTCATTAATGAGGTTTTACTATTAACACTTGATAAAATCATTAAAAATACATCCTTTTTGTTAAGCTAAATGTGAACGACTCTTTCTTATAGTTGTGCTGTAATAGTGAGCCTTCAGATTGAGTTTCTGACCACGAAGTACTGTAGTTTAGCGTGTTTAAAAATTTTCCAATATGCTCTCTAATAGGTATAATATTTTGAGCAGAAAATAATTGGTTCAAATTTCCATTAAAAGAGATAGTTTTATTCTTAGTATTATCTTTTCTAACTATTGATGAGTGAACAAAAGTATCAGCTTTTTGATAGTTTTTATCAGACAAAGAATAAGTTAATCCTAAATTTCCAATTTTAAAATTTTTAGAATATGTGGCTGATAAAGTGTGATCCTGAAGAGCATTGTAATCTGCAATAGCTTTCGTATCTGTAAATGCATATTTAATTTTTATATTATGTTGTGGTGTAAAAAAATACTCATGACCAAGAACAAAACCAATTTTTGATGTATTGCTTGCTCTTTTACTAGCATTTGATGAATTCTGATTTCCTTTAGTAAAACCAGTATTTAATCCTGTTAGAATTTTTTGATTATCTGTTAAAGCATATCTATTATCGATACTTAAACTATGGGTAATAGAATTTGCAGCATTTCTAGTTTTGGTTTCACTTCCTGAATACGTAGAGGTTATAGAGTTTTTGGGTAAAAATTTACTATAAGTTACTACAAATGACTGTGTATCATTTTCATCTGAAGTAGCTCTATTTTGTTCTGATGTCGAATGGCTTGCAGTCATTGATAAATTTGAAGAAGAGTCAATTTGATAAATGGCACCCCATAAGTTTTTTAAAGTTGTTACGTTATCTCCCTCAGTTCCTGACATTGCAACTGGATTTCCTCCTGAAAATTGTGTTTTACTTTCTGATATATTACCAATATTTGAATTTAACATGTTTGTGTATCCAACCTCAGTATACCAAGTCCAAGGGTTTGCTGGCTCATTAGTAGCTTGTGTTTTATTTGCAGCAGCTAACTTAGCTTGCTCTCTTTCTTTTTTCTTTGCAATCGTGTCTTGATCAATTTTCTTTTTGTTCATATCATCAAAAACTTGAGCAACTTGTTTTTTAACTTCATCTGAAATTTGATCACTAGATTGAATTTCCTGAATTAGATTTAATGTTTTTTCAGTACTGTCTGTTTTAATAGACATCGAAAGTAAATATAATTTTAAATCTACATTTTTTGGATAAAGAGATGTTAGTCTTTCTAAAGTACCTATTACAGATTTATACTCTTTCTTTAATTCTTGTTCTTTAGCATATTGTAAATTCAGTTTTAAATCAGTAGGGTCTTTTAAAATTTGAAGGTATGTAATTTCTGCTTCAGCTCTCATAAAAGCACTTAAAATTATCAAAATAGTAAAAATTTTTTTCATCTATTCTATTCCAGATATAACCATGCAAGTTACATCGTCCCTTAAAGGTTTTTTTGAAGCTGTAAGAATTTTGCTCAAATGATTAATAATTTCATTAGGTGCATAAAATTTATTTTCTTTAAGCAAGTCTTCAACACCACTAGCTTGTAATTCTGCACCGTTTTCTAAATATCCCTCAGTAACACCATCTGTATAAATCATTACATTTTTGTCTTTAATATTAACTTTATGAGTTTGGAAAAAATTATCATCATCCATCTTCATAATTCCAAGAGGTGGCAAAGTTGATTTTAGATACTCAAATTTATAATCCTTGTTAAATAACATAATTGGTTCGTGGCCCAGATTTATATACTCAATTTCTTTATTGGATATATTGAATTTACCAATAACCGCAGTAATAAACATGCCTTGATAAGAAGAGTCTGCAACTTGGTTGTTTATATATTTTGCAATTGTTGAAATGGGCTTTTCTAGTTTCACTAGTGACCTAAAAACAGCCGCTGCATTAGCCATTAATATACCTGCCTTTATACCTTTTCCAGAAACATCTGCTAAAGTAAAATATACTTCGTTATCATTAATTTGCATGTAATCATAATAATCACCAGAGACATCTCTTGCAGGAACATTTCTAGCATATAATATTTTTGGATTTTTATAATCTTTTGGAAATAATTTTTTTTGAACTTCTCCAGCTATTTCTCGTTCTTTTTTTAAGATTATTTGTTTTTTTTCATTATCTAATGCGATTTCATTTTCTCTAATGTATCTAAAATAAAGTGACGTTAAAAACAATATTGAGGAGCTTATGATTGTATAAAGAATATCTACAAAATAATTAAATTGATAAAGAATTGTGCTTGTTACAATTAATATTATTAATAAACCTGAATAGAAAACAATACTATACTTAGGCTGTATCTTATTTGGAATTATTAACACAATTATTAGAGATATTAATAATAAAATATTTTCAATTATCTTTGTATTAAAATTTTTAATTATGAAATCATTATTTACTATATTCTCAATTACATGAGCATGTGTTTCAACACCTGGAATTACCTTGCCATTAGGAATTTTAACAAAATCAAATAACCCTTGCGCTGAACTTCCAATTAAAATTATTTTATTTTGAATTGAATTTTTATTTATTCTATCGTTTAAAATATCTGCTGCTGAAATGTAATTTTTTTTATCAAAATTTTTATAATTAATAAACACTACTGCATTGGCATCAGTATTAATTTTATATTTTCGAGTTTTAATTTCAGAAATTCCATTTTCATTTGATTTTACTAAAATTGTTTTGTTTTCATGCAGTACTCTTAATGTTTCAAAACTTAAAGCTGGCCACACCTTATCTTCAATTTTTAAAAGTATGGGTAACGATCTTAGAACACCATCTTGACTGTCTAGATAGGATATGTTTCCAATTCCTTGAGCAGCATCATTAAATTTTTCAAGAGAAGTAATTTTATTTTTGAAACTGTATAGGTAGTTAAATCCATTAGTTCCTTTTGTTACAATATTCGCTTTTGGTTTTGAGTTATTATTTTTATTAAAAGCAGAAATATCACCTAAAACTGGAAGAATAATTTTTGATGTTTGTATTTCATTATATAAAGATTGATCCGAATCTAATACGTCACTACTCTCAATATCAAATTCTTCTAAAATTCTTTTTGGATTTTGTTTGTCTTCTTCACTAAAAAAAATATCAAAAGAAATTATAGAAGCATCTAGTGTATTTAGTTTATTAATTAATTTTGCAAATATATCTCTACGCCATGGAAATTGGCCAATTTCACCAATACTTTTTTCATCAATGTCTACAATCACCACATTATTAAAATCAGTATCAACAGTAAATATAGACTGAAAAAAATCGTATGAAATGTTTTCAATTTTTTTAACAAAGTTGCTATCCTGAAATTTTATTATTAAAAAAATAATCAATAAAAAAATTCCTGAATATTTTTTGAAATTTTTCACCTATATCTAGCCTTTTGAGTTATTGAGTTCTTTAAGTGCACTTTCGAAACCTTGAAGCGATGATTTAACTAATATTGGTTTTTGATTAAACCCATTAATGATTATTTCAAAATAAACAGATGTTTGCATAGCCTTTTTAATTTGATTGAATAAACTTATAACTGCTGGATCTTTACTATTATTTGTTATTGAAATTATACAACCCACAACTTCACATTTAATATAGGGCAGGTTAACTCTAGTTCCTTTGTGAAAAGCTAAAGAAACTCTTTTTTGAAGATTTACGCCTAAAGGTGTAATTATGTTTAT
>ERZ651776.2298-NODE-2298-length-21080-cov-4.119364_pt1 | contig 21080 bp, 8 predicted proteins | sample MGYA00514761_ERZ651776 | MGnify/ENA metagenome assembly ERZ651776 | reverse complement strand
GGGGTTGAGGGTTTAGGGTTTGCGTTTGGGGTTGAGGGTTTAGGGTTTGGGGATCAAAGTTCCTTTCCTCACACCATCAGGGTCCCTTTGCTCAAAGTCGTTGGGGAAAGGGGACGGAACTTGTTCTGCCTCCTCTGATGGCGTGAAGGGGACGGAACTTGTTCTGCCTCCTCAAGTCCTCCTCAAGGAAAGGGACTCTGATGGCGTGAGGCTGCGGCCGCTTCCGCTTTGCTTGAGGAGGACTTGAAGAAAGCCGATGCTGAACGTGATATTCGTCCCTGGATTGTCATCGGAGGTCATCATCCCATGTACCAGGGTGGTCACGTCGACAAGCACATGCAGGCGGCCATCGAGCCGCTCTTGAAACAGTACAATGTTGACATTTTCTTCACTGGACATGTGCACAGTTATGAGAGAGACTACCCGGTCTACAACACAACCGAAATCGTTACCAACTACGACAATCCTGGCTTGCCCACTCACGTGATGGTGGGCGGACCTGGCAATGATGAGCAGTCGGAGAAGAGCACCCGGGAGCTCATCCTGGAGAGAAATGCCGACTACCTCAACCAGAAGCTAGATGGCAAGCTTTCCCCCATGGACCCGAGCAAGGTCGTCACCGATAAGTACAACAACAAGCGAGTGTATGAATCTACAGATATGATTGCGAGTGTGGATTTGACGCACTATGGCATTGGTGTCATCAACGTCGACCGCGAGAAGTTTTCGTTTCAATATGTTCAGACTACGACTGGAGAGGTCTTCGATGAGTTCACCCTCACCAAGTAATGGTCGGCGGTTGGCAAGTTAAAAGTACCTCTTTAAATATAAATTACTCGTCCCTAAAAGCGTTTGTATTTTTACAGCGGCAGCACATTATTTTATCTTTACGTGTATTATTACAAATGTCAACATTCAGTGGTTGGGGTGGATGGCTGTTCTCTGTGACAACACCCACATGCGTCAACTCACCCCATAACACCTCCGGTAGAGAAGCGAGGATCGTTCTTAATCTCGCCGCTACTATAGTCAAGGGGCTTAGCTTTCTTTTTGGCGACGAATGTCTGACTCCTGGGCTTACCGCTATCGTTATGTATGTACCTCATGAAGTCTTCCCCCAACCCCGTCGACTTGTTCTTTGCCAGGTACGTAGTGGCATCGTTTGGGCGAAGGTCAACGGTGAAGTCCTTTGGATCCTCGAACTTGTCGTTGAACATGCTGAAGGGGGCAGGGCGCAAGGGAATCTTCTTACCACTGGGTAGTTTCGCATTCCGGACGATCTTTAGGGATTTCTTGAGAGCAGGACCGTCTAAGATATCCTTCACTCTATCGACAGGGTCAGTCTTGTCCTGCTGAACAAAGCCTCCCACCAAGAAGTCCAACGAATCAACGCACACTTTGCTTTTCCATTCTTCTTCGGCTTTCCGCTTTTCTTCCTGTTCCTCCACGAAGAGTCCTTCCCCACAAAGATGCACGCTGTTGAAAAATTCGGGGTTGGTCTCATTGATGATTTTACCTCTTGGGAGTTTAGTGCTGCTTCCGATGTTTTCGCTGGCAAATTCCCTCGTGAACTTGGGAGCTTCGAGACCGCCAAAAATCATTTTGCCGTTGCTCGGAACGGTATTAAAATCAGGTTGGCCGTCCTTTAGCTTCACTTCCCTCTTCACATTTTCAGGATGGAGCTCGTTCTCGATCCACTCCTCGGTCAGAATTTCGATCCTGCTCTGGCTCGGTTTCTGGGGATGAACGGCGTACTCAGTCGCCTTTCTGGGCGCAGGATACACAAAGCCCTTTTTAGTCTTCCACCTGCTTCGGCTCTCCTCCTCTTCCACCTGCTTCAGTCTCTCGGCATCCACCATGCTGACGGTCTGGCTGGTAAACTGCTGACTATAGGTAAATGTGCAGTTCTTCGCCTTGCTCAGTCGCTGCCGCATCTTCTCTTTTTTTATCTCCGTGTACGCCAACCTTTGGCTGCTGTACATGAATCGGACAGGATCCTCCAAGGCGTCCGCGGCTTTCCTCGCCTCCAGCCTTCTCTCCCCTTCCTTCTTGGCCTCCGTGAGTAGCTCGTCTTGTAACCCCAGAAAATCTTTGGTCTTTCTTGTGCGCAAGTGCTCGTCAAATTCTGGATTCCTGGCATCCGTGTCAGCTTTTAGCTTGTCTATTTTTTTCTCCTCGACAACTTCTTCCTCCTCCTCAACGATAATCTCCTCCTTCACCTCCCAAGACCGAATCTTCTTCTTAGGCTTGACTCCAAGAATGTCCTCCATACTTATGCTCTCCCCGTACTTGCTCTCGACCTGTATAATCATACTCGCAGTGGGAAACATTTGGAGATGACTAGCCTCTTCAAGACGGTTAGCGTGACGAATGAGCCCGAGCCGGTGCAGAGCCTCGAAGCAGTCCTGAGATACCTTGGCCCGATTGTAAATTTCTGGCATTTCATTTAGCATTGGGAGCGGCTCACGCAGGCGGATCTTCTTCAAATCGACGTTGAAATCTGTATAAATTCGCTCCTTGAAACGGACATCTGGATTGCTCAGGACACGACAGCTCCAATCGTTCCGGTGGTGCCGCTTGCATTCGTTTAGAACGCTCTCCATGCCCTCAACAGTGCCCTCAACGAAGACCATTCTGCAGTCGTCGTCGATGACCATGAAACCGCATATCACATTCAGTTCGGCGTTGTTGGCCTTATCAACCTCTTCCTCGCTGAACTGGTAGCTCATGAGCGACCCAATCATTGTTTCGCGCAGGGTCGTCTCGTTCACCCGGTCAATTGCCCGATTCAGAGTCTGAAGCTGTTTGACGGCGTGATACTCGAATGTATAGACGGCGCGGGTGAAGGGGCGATATATAACAGGGTCGGGGGGGCCTGTTCGCTGAGAGTCGCCTTCCTCTAGGGTGCGGAGAGGACGAGCAAGAGAACAGGAGATCCCGATCGTTGAGGATGATCGAGTGCGGGTAATCCCTGCCCAAATGTCCATCTCGCCGTCAGCCAAATAGTTGCCAGTCTTGCGGACGAGCCTTTCCCCTTCGTTCAGATCCCACTCGTCCAGGCCCCCCTTAGGAATTCGCCTACGCTTTTCCTGGACCACACTAAGTCTCTCTTTGATATTTGGGGCCTTCACGGCTATTCCGGTCGCGTAGTTCTTTTTAAATGCAGCCGACAGCTGGTTGGACTGATCGAGAAGGGCCTTCATGCCGCAAGTCGAGATTCCGTGGCTGCAGTCCTCTCCAGCTTTCTTCCACCCCTCATGAATGTCGAAAAGGCGAATTTCGTCAACTTCAAATACATCCATAGGCAAAGTTACTCCTCCTTCCCCGTTTTCGAGAGGGAAACCGCCAACAAGCATCCTTTCGTAATGCTCCAAAATCTTGGCGAGCTCCGACTTTTTCTTTACAGGTTCCCGGTCCTGTAGCTCCACTGTGAAAGGGAGGTTTTCGACAGCCTCTTCCAATAGCTGTCTATCCATATGACCCGTCAAGTACGCGGTTGTGTGGTTCCACTCGCACTTATCGTTGTGCCTGCAGTCGTCAGTTCTTACGACACGAGGGCAGATCTCTCGATCGCCAGCAAACATTCGAACGATGCAGTAACATGGATTGCAGTACTGCTCCAGCAACTTGAATCGGGTAGGCTGAACATAGTGTTTATCAGCTAGAGATGTAACGCGGACGCCTGGGAGATCCTTCGCGTTTCGAATGGTGACACTGACCGGGTTATATTTGTCGGTCAGCTTGGCATTCAGCAGGGGTTTGTCAGCCGTGACAGTAATCTTGAGGTAACGGAGGCCGGGAGGAGGGGGGGGGTTGCGCGAGGTTGATTGTAGAGAGAGAGAGTTGGAATCATTGTTGCAGCCATTGTTCTTGTTGCCTTCATTCTCGTCTTCCAGACTAGAGCCGTTGAATTGTGTGAGGTTGAGGTCCTGAGTTCCTCCCTCTTGTTGCCTGTGGTTCTGGTCAGCATCACTGTCGCCCCCCGCTCCCCGCAAACAATCCTCGCTTGTCAATAGCTTGTCTCCCCACGTCCAAGATTTCTCCGTCTCTCCCACGAGAAAGCCGCTGAGGTCAAAAACCTTCGTGTCGATGAAGTTTCGGCCCTTTCGAGGAGGCCCTTGTTCTTCCTCAGTAGAATCCACGCGGTCGTCTTCCCCTTCGTCCTCGGCCTGAGGCTTTTCAGTCTTGGGCTTAGGGGGGAAGACAGCAGAAGCGTCTTCTCCCTCGAGGGCATCCGCAAGCGTAAACGAGATGAATGGAAAGTCGTTGAAAGCCAACAGGTCCTCCTCAGAGAACGCCACATTATGCTTCTTTTCAAAGGATATGATGCTCGCCTCCGGATCTGACTCAAGAGCAGGTTCGGCGTCGTCGTTGCTTGCGTTTTCTGCTTCTTCGATTTCATCGGTATTCGCCGCCTTCTCTTCCTTCAGAGGGGCTATGCCTGCACGAACTCGCCTTTCAGCTTCCTCCTCCTCACTCAGTTTTATTTCACTCCAGCCACCAGTGCCATCAACAGTCAATTGCGGCGTTGTTTCTTTAACTCGACGTTTCTCACTAAGAAAAGAGTAGCGAAAGTAAGGATCGGTCAAAAGCAACTTTCTCTCTCTCTGGGGCTCGACAGCTCCCTCTACAGTCTGAGTTTCCAGCTGTTGAAAGGGGTTACCCTCCTCATCCAATGTGACAGGTGTTACCCACTGAGAGATCAAAGAGGATTCTATGGTGACGGTGAAGCATACTTTTTCGGACATTGGGGAGTAAGGGAAAGTGGATAGGGAAGAGGAAGTTGTTGTTATCGTTTTCTTATGCGGTTTATACTTGTTTATCACCGATTTTCAATACCTGCTGAAGCTACTGTGTAGTATGTAAAAGGAGAGAGAGGTGAAGAAAATCGGGGGGCTGGATAGGGTCGATGAGAGTTGTTTGGGGGTTGGGGGTTGATGCGAGACGAGATAGATGTGAGGAAAGATTAAAGATAATTTCTCTTTTTTCTCTCAATATATTTCCGGGTGAATTCGAACCCTTGAACGTTTACGAACAGTGCATTTGGTGTCACGAAAAATAATAGTCATGCCAGGAGACGCCTCATTTGCAGGGGAACAACTGCTGAAGAAGAAAATGGATGTGATCAACTCTCAGCGAACTTGTCTTAGGAAGGCGGAAGAAAAAAAGTCCCGTGATCTCCGGCACAATGCGACTGCGTGTGAGAAGGACAAGGACATTCAACGCATGATATGGGCAAAGGAAGATGAGTTTGAGGAAGGATCCATAAATGAGGAAACTAAAGCGGAAAGAGAAGCGATTCTTCGAAAAATCGAAGACGATTATGAGATCAGCAACGCTGTCATTAACAAACGAGTCGAGGCGACGATTATGCTTACCAAGAGAGAAGTACTAAAATCACTACAAGGAAATGAGGAGATGTTAACTGACAGGCGGGAGAAGTTGAAAGAACTCATCGAGAAGAGCAACAGGGCTCTGAAGATTGTTGACGCCGACTTGAGGAATGTTAGGAAAGCGCTGAAAGATAAGGAGAGAGAAATCGCAAATAGTCCGATTGGGAAGAAGAGCAGAGGAGCGGGAAATTATGAGGAAGAGGACAGGGAGGCATATTGTTACTCTGACTACGAGAGCGATGGGATGGGATCTCTGAAGAGTGATGAAGAGTGGGAGTATTACTCGGATGACGAGGATGTCCCCATGATAAGGGAAGGGAAGGGAGAGGAAGGGGGGGTATAAGACGGAAGTAGTTCTAGCTAAACGCACACTTATTGCAACACATAATTAAATTATTCTACCGAGCTGTGCTTCAACTAAACCAAATGGATCATCTCCTTCTGCTTCCATCATGCTTGATGCAGTGCTGTATCTTTTCTGTCCTCCAGTGCTGAGAAAGCTGAAGCGACTCTTTCTCCTAACGTTCATTGTATTGAGGAGGTGCTCGGTTTCGTGCTCGTGCTTACTCTTCCTTTCTTCGTCGTCCACCTTAATGTTCCATACAAGATTTTCTGTCCAATTGCTATTGGCAATCGCTCCCTGCTGAAGAGTGCCAACGCACCACCCATCAATGCCCCAAATTTTCACAGATAAGTCTAATGAAGTCGATACAATTACGAGGTGAGGATAATGGACACTCGGTCGGTCATCGAGAACGTGTACTCCAGTAGGAGTGCGGTGATGAGAAATGTGGTGCCAATCGTTTTTTTCGTGCTTTTCTTTGTGGTGATTATGCTGGTGATGGTGATGGTGGTGGTGGTGGTGGTGGTGGTGGTGGTGGTGATGGTGGTGGTGATGGTGTTTCTTGTGCTGGTGTCCATAACGATGGATCCTCAAATATTTGCTGCTTATAAAGTTGGCGGTCGTGACAGACTCCTTGTGTGCCCCCCAGTATCGTATTATTGTCGCAGAAGCTAAAACAGCCACAACCTTTTGCTTTTTTTTTTTGCCGCTCGTTTTGCTATTATCGTCCTCAACCTTGGCCATGTTAGTTCCAGTCAAGAAAGTGTTCAGGATTTCCTGATCACCATCACTCAGACTATCTTCGTCTTCCTCACTTGAACTACTGCTGTCACTGTTGCTCTGAGTAGAACTACCACCACTGCTGTTGCTGCTGCTGTTGCTGCTGCTGCTGCTGCTGCTGCTGCTGCTGCTGCTATCGTAGTGAAACTGTTTCAAGGTATCGAACTGCTGACTTCCTAAACGAGCTCGGGGCATACGTAGAACTTTACGATCGCTCAAAGCCTCAGTGATCTCCCAGAGTTTGAGTATACCCTCGTTGTCAGCAGACAAAAGGTAATGGTTTTCCTGACTCCAACTCAGCGAAGTGACACTGCTGGTTGTGCCAAGGGTCCGCCTCGCAGGATTCTCAAAGGTCATTATCCTCTGGTGCGGCTTTAAGCTAGGATAAAGGGACCATACTATAATGATTCCGTTGGCGTCACCGGTGATGAAACAAGGATAAGGCTCAATGAAACTCATGGCAGTGATATTACAGTCGTGTCCCTTCAGGAATCCGAGGGGTCGGGTATGGCTTGGCGAAAAGATGTCCCAAATTAAAACGACGGGCATCGTGCTACAAGTGGGCATTGCGCAGGTGGCGAACTGTCCCAGAAATACGCTGATGGACAGAAGCGTGACTTCGCATGTTTTTTCAGAAGTTGAAGTGTTGTTTAGGTGCGTGAAGCCCTTGTCCTGAGCATTCTTGTCACTTGTGCTGTTTTTCTTCTGTTTGGTAGGGGACTTTATTATATAGCTCTCCGTGCCGCTACTGCCAACGTTCGGTATTACAACACTAGTGGTCTTGGGTGCACTCAATGTGCCTGCAATACTCATCCTGCGACGGGTAACAACAACTGGGCTCGCGACAACCGCATTCCTGGGCAATTGACTGAGCTCGAGAAGCTTTCGGTAGGCGAGCTCGTGACTGACAGTTGCAATGTTCTGCGGGGGCGTGTTATCTTGGACCATGAATATCCTTGTCATACCATCCCACGATGTGGTAATTACTATCTGTCTCTCTTTAAGCACCTTTATGTTCGTAACCTCGCTCTCGTGCCCATCCATAGTGAAGAGCTTATCCATGTTCGAAATCGAAAGCAGCATCAGATCACCTCGGTTAGTACCCACAAAGAGCTTGTGCTCTGTCCAATCGATGCATATTGCCGTTATTTCATCCGCCTTAGGACAAACCTGGTACTCGTGAATGATAACACCTGTGCGAGCGTCCCACACCTTGACGCAATTTCTAGCAGCGGTGATAAAACTGCAGGTTGATTTCTGGAACTGAATCCCGACAGTTATATCCGTATCAGTGATCCGGGGATTTTCGTCGGGCTCGTTTTCAAACAAGTGGAGGGTTCGCTTGCTCGCTATCACCATGCAACCACTAGTGTCACCTTCAAAATATGTGAAATCGGTCAGGGGCTGGCGTGTCTCGCAGTACATCGTTTGGCTGCACTTAAAATTTCGAATGTCCCACACCTTGATCACTCCGTCGCAGCTGGCAGACAAAATCTCTGGGCTACGTTCTGACATTTTGACGCCGATGAGAGCAGCGGTGTGACCCATAAGCCGGCAGATGATGTTCTCAACGTGAGGATTCCAAACTAGCACGTCGTGATCAAAACCAGCGCTCGCAAGAATTCGATGGTCGGGGGAATAGTCGATGTCCATGACCCCTTTTGTGTGTCCCATCAAAGTTTTTTTGTGCTGTTGAGTGTGCAGATCCCAGAGGCAGATCATTTTGTCCATGCCGCAGCTTACCAGTGTGTGCAGGGAGGGGATCGAATGGAGGTCAAGGATTGTATCAGTGTGGTTGTTCATCAGGGCAACAGTTTTAAAGTTGAACGGGTCGTAGCCAGTGATGGTGACCTTGTTCGTTTTAGGGTTCTTCATTCCCGCTGTGAACAAAATCCCGTTGTTTTCACGTTCCAAGACACCGCCAGCGGGATGCCACTCCATGGTCACCTGTGGGACCGTGACGGGGAGGCTTTGCTTCAAAGTAAAGTCATTTACGTCCCAAAAGTTGATGCTACAGTCCGTAGAGCTCGTCGCGAGATAGCCAAGTTCGGGTAAGTGATCCACGGCCAAAACTTCGCCATTGTGGCCGCTGATCGACCTCCACTTAGTTACCCTCATCCCGTGCAAATCCGAAATACTCTGAGGGGTGGCAATCTTGAAAGAATTGCTCCCTCGTTCCGTCACCACAAGGCTACCTACAGGGCCGTGGTCAATCTTAAAAAGTCGGTCGATTTCACGGTTGTAAGAAGTGTTAATTGTGCGTGTCGGCAGGTACGGACGAATGGAATCGATTTTGTCCATCTCCGTGTACTGATAGCTGTCGACCATATAATTGGTAAATTCGAGCCAACTGATCTTGTTACTTTCCCTGATGTCAACCTTACGGAAAAGAGCCGATGCCCGCTCTGCGATCTCCGTCTCCCGCTGTGCTTGCATCATTGCTTTCTCGTCAATTTGATTGTTTTTTGACAGTGAATTCCGGCAACCTCCACCTCCACCTCCACCTAAAGATATTGAAACCCGGCTACCACCAAGTCCGACGTTCTGCAGCCCCACGGTGGTACGCCTTCTTGTTCTGTCATATGCAGGCAGAACAGAGGAGCTGCTCGCGATATCGTTGTCATTTGTAGTAGCGATAGAATCATTATTAGCTGTTGAGCTATTTTTGACCGCATCCGGAGGGGCGGATGCACCAGACGAATCAGGTTGGAGCGCAGCCGGTAAGATAGTTCCCCGTTTGTGAGAATTATCAGTGCTGCTGCTGACGTTTTCCATCATTTTCATCACTCCGTTTATTGCTCTTGAAGCCCCGCCCCTATTGCTCTTTCGATTTTTCATCGACTTCCTGCTTTCATAGCTCATGACAAGTTTTTTCTCCTGCTCTCCCTCTTTCCCAAGCATGGGGTCCATCATGACGTCGGTTAGAAGAGAAGTGAATTGAGGGCCTGATAAATTACCGCTGGGCTCGGCGTCGAATTGCGAGCGGAGATAAGACATGTTCTCTTCGTTGAGAGACAAAATCAGAGAACGAACATTGATGCCCTCACGTTTGTAAATGCTGTTGATTCCCTCGTTGTGCTTCTTCCTACTGGAGTTTAGAATGGGTTCCTCGTCTTTTTTTACGTCATTCGTGTGCTCGAGATTGCGGAGCCGCGCATCTCGCTCGCCTTCTCTCTCCGTTACCAGCGGTCTGTATCCTGACTCTGCTACGCCCCTCTCCCCGTGAAGACGTGCAGATTTAGTTTGCTCTTTGAGACGGTGCTCATACTCCGCCATGTAGGGTGAAGTAGTGGACATTGTTGATGAAAGTGGGAGCGGTGTAGAACTAACAGCGGCAGTGTTGTTACCTTCATTCTCAAGAGAATCACTGTCATTATTGTCATCGATTAGCGGGGCACGCGCTGTTGCAGACTCGTACTTCATCTTCCGCTCGTTGAGGATTCGCTGACGGTTCTGTTCCCGGCGATCAATTCTCTCCGTCTTTGAGCGACCGTGGGTCAGCTGGGATAACAAAGTTGGGTTGTTGTCTTCGTGAAGGGATGTGTATGTCCGCACTGAATTCGGAAGAGAAACTTTTCCCAATGAAATGATCTTGCGTGAGTCATTAGCCCAGTGTGTCCGGTGTTTGTTCTCCAGAGTGGCTGTCTTCAGGTTCAATTTGGGTACTCTTGGACGAAACGGGTAGTGATCAACATCATTGTATTGCTTCTGCTCAGCCTCAAAGGATGATGAGAATGTAGACTTCATCGTGGAGATTGCACAGTAATTCACTACTTTCAAAGATGTGTGTAAAACTTGGATGCAGTCAATTCGTATAGTGTTAGAGTGTGTTAGATGCTTTAGCTGAAGAATATATCATCTTTTTGCGTATTTGAGGTAGTTCGTTCAGAGACAATTTTACGAAACTGCACCTACTTGCTCTCGACTTTCTCCAGTCTCCAGTCTCCAGTTCTCAAGTTTCCATGTTTCCATCTCTCGGTCGGGGGAACACCAAGCATTTTTGTTACCAATTATCTGGCAATTACACCAGCCCTTAACGTGGGTGGAGCTCTGTGATGGAAACAAGTCCTCTGCTTCATCGTTACGAAGAAGAAGACACTGAAATTGTAGAGGATCCCTCTCCAAAGCTTAATCTTCTTGTGCTTTCTTGTGAAGACAATCCAACAACTTACTTTAACTTTCACCAGCCGACCGGGACTGTTGGACCAATCATCCGCAACCTGCAGCGCGGAATCGATAGTGGGCTAAGGGGAATTGGGGGGGCTTTCAGGTCTGTGCAGCTGACTCTCTTTGACTGCAAGAACCAATGGGAGGACCTGTGGAAATTGAGTGATGAAATTTCGCAGTTTGAAGGGGTTCTTATTCCCGGATCACTAAGTGATGCACATGACCTTGAAACGAAATGGATCGTGGAACTTCGAAAATTCATTGTGGAAGTCATTGCTGCAAGGTGTATCAAGACGATCGGAATTTGCTTCGGACACCAGATGTTGGCATCGGCGCTGGGCGGTAAGACTGGTCCGAATCCAGAGGGTGGGAGGGTTGGCTCCTGTCAGCTGGGAAGGCGGAAAGTGGGAGGTCAAGGGAGCATGGGCAAGCCATGGCAACTTGTCTGCAGCCACAACGATGTTGTATCAGAATTACCTGAGAATTCTGTTAAAGTTGGCGATGATGAGTCGTGGATTCAGATGGCAGACTACCTTGATTCGGGAGTGGGCGATAGAAAAGTCTGGGCTCGTACAATCCAGGCTCACCCCGAGTACGACAGGGCACAACTGCTCAATTGTGCGACTTGCTTCCTCAAGAACGACAAAAAGAAAATTAATGCAGCCATGAGCAAGGTGGATTGGGACGAGGTGAAGAAGGGCAGTGAGAGTTTCTGGAATGATACTCTCCGACTGGTTTTTGAGTTGAAGTGAGTAGAGCTGTAGGAGAGAGTGCAGCAGAATATGAACTTGAAACGAAGGATATAGCGGTTAGGGTTAGAAACAATATATAACAATAGTGATGAAGCGAACGAAATGCTTTCTAAAGAAATTTGTTTGCAACCCTACTTCGGGATGGGCCGACGGGAGGTTCACGCCTCCTTAAATCACTTCACCTTCACTTTACTTTACTTTACTTTACTTTACCTCCCTTCCCACTTTCCCTCGATGAAAACTTCCTTCAGGTGGTCGAATTCCCAATACTTCCACTCAAAATCTACGAGGTCAAAGAATAGATTCACCCTTAAATTGCGAGCCTCGTCGTCCATAAAGCTGCCGTTGGCATCATGCAGCAAGTTATTCTTAAGGCGCTTGTAGCCGCTTTTTAGAAAATCGTTCGCAGACACAAGAACGGAGTTTTTTCGCCTTCTTGCTTTTGGTTTCTGCAAGTTATCGTCTAATCTTCCAGGGGGCTGTATTATCATAAATTGCTTAGTCATGTTTCTGGCCACGTCAGAGTGGCCTATATCCTCGAAAAAAAATGTCGTATCCCTACCGCCATGAAGGAGCAGTGTCTCAGGAGACCCTGGGTGCTCCTCTAGGAAATTCGAGACATCGTAAACCCCGCCGTGAATACCAACCAGAACCGAGTCGTAAGTGCAGTGTCCCTTGATCAGCCACTTAACCCACGTCTGGGAGAAGACGAAAAAAAAACGCTTCCAGCCAACTTCCATCCCCTTTGCAATCAGCTTCGCCACATCATCTCGGCGCTCATTTTTGTCGAGGTATTCAACCACTTCCCTGAAACGCTCGCACCAGACAAGCTTCCAAATGTGGTCAGCATTGACAACAAAGTTCAGGAGCTTGCAGGTCGATGAGATCTCGAGGATGAGGTGGGGGGATAGATAGGAGAGGATGACATTGATACAGTCCGTCGGAATCGCAAATATAGGGGGGAGATTCTTGGCATCCTCTTGTGAATGGAATTGGCTACCAACACTTGCGTTGTCATGCTTTTCTCGAGAAATGTTGCGCTTCGGAACGCCTTCGTTGTCGTTGTCTTCGTTGTCGTTGTATCTGCTTTGCTTCTCGGCCACATTTCCGCCCGTCAGAATCAACTCGAGCTTCTCGCTCCCTTCAGATAGCACTGTTTGAATTTCTGCCACCGTTTCCTTCACCAGCTTATTGGTGCTGCTCTCACTAATACTCTCCGTTGCGAATTCTCGAAAGGTGCTCGCCTCGCCTCGAATCTCGTCCATTATTTTCAAAGATAGATCAGAGAGTGGAACGTCCGGCTCGTCGTAATGCGATGTCGGATACTTATGCGATGCGTTGGAGGACAGCTCTTTCCTGTAGATTGTTATCAGCGACAGAATGATGAGCAGAATCTCAACCCAGAACTGGGCCAGAAGGGATATTAGATTATTAAGCATATATTCGCACAGGTGTGTGTGTTCAGGGGGGGTTAGGTGCGCTTGTGGTGAGGGAATGGGTAGGACATGTGTGGGAGAATTGTGGGTGTCCGGTGAGATTGGCAATGATATGGATGTAATGGGGCGATTAATTTGTAAACGCAGAAAGAGAGAGCACGATTAGGTAGTGCCAGGCGAATTTAACCCTTGAAATTGCCCACAGAGTGCAAATTTAAATTGTTCCGAGAAAGAACTTTTAAGAGAGATATCTTGCTAACTAGACTGGAGGATTAGCCTCCCAAATCCACAGCAATAGCCAAAGTGCCTCTATTGGTTCGTTCATTCCCCGTGTTCCCGCGACATGTCGAGTTTTGTGAGAGAGCAGATCGCCAGGATCAACAGTAATCGCAACATCCCATCATCCTCATCTATAACCACAACCACTTCCATTTCCTCAGCCGTTGTTCATGGACCTCGACACGTAAATGTTCTCATCATTGGTGGAGAGTCGACGGGACTAGAGGAGGAGGTCAACATGAGCCCTGCCACCAAGGAGATTTTACGCAAGCGCAGTTTGCTCTACACAAAAGATAACGACAGGAATACGAGTAAGAAGAATACAGTCGTGAAGTTTGACCTCAGGCAGAAAACCTCGAGCATCGACTTGGGCAGCGGAGATACGATCACGAACAGTGATCTTCGCGGGGAAATAGTGGACCCGTCAGCGGAGATAAACGAAGAAGAGGGAGAATTTCCTTTCCAGCACAAATTTATCAATGAGAAAGTGTTGAAAGAAAGGGCATACTATCGCTGGGCAACCCTTCCCGATGGAGTTATCCCTATGACAGCAGCAAGTACAGATTTCAAGGTTGCGCGCCCGATCCGAGAAGCAATTATTAACTACACCAGGGCCGGATACTTCAACTATGGCCCCAATGAGGGGCTACTGAGTTTTCGAAAGGCCCTTAGCAATTATTTCACAAGGAAACTCGGCGAGAGCCACGACTATGACTGTTCGATGGAGGGGGAGGGGGGCTGTATGAGCGTCTCGGAGAAGCAGGTGATGGCTACCAATGCAGCTGCCGCGGGCGTCTATCACGTCGCCGCAAGCATTCTTACCGAGGTTGGAGACGAGGCGCTTGTCATGACACCGGTCGACTTCCTCCTGACCAAGAGCATTGAGGCCTTGCCAGGGAGGAAAATCATTAGATATGAGGTAAAATGCAACAACAACGCCTGCAAAATCGCGACTTTCAGGTGAGATTAGTAGGGAGCGAACGACAACGACGGCGGCGGCAGCCACGGCAGCGGCAGCGGCAGCGATGACTGCTAACGCCTTGCTCTCACCCGGCCGAATTTGCAGTATTAATGAAATGGAAGGACTTGTCACACCAAAAACAAAGCTACTCAGCATTTGCAACCCCCACAACCCCCTTGGACGCGCCTGGAGTGTGGATGAACTCACTGATCTGGCAAACTTTGCCGAGCGCCACAATTTAATGATCTTCAGCGACGAAGTCTGGTTTGACGTCGTGTACGAACCAAAAACACATATATGCACTATGAGCGTCAACAAGGCGGCTGCGGAAAGAACCTATACTGTCGTTGGATTCTCCAAGAACTACGGTTTGGAGGGGATGCGAGTGGGAGGACTGATAGCGCCTAGCGAGGAAAAACTCAACGAGGTGCTTGAGAGAAGTTTCTCTTCCACAACAGCGGCGGGAGCAAGCACACTCAGCCAAATAGCCGCGACGGCGGCCATGGAAGACGAGGAGTGCAGGGAATGGCTGTTCAATTGGAGAGATCACCTACACAATCAGATGGAATACGCCATCAATAGACTTAATAAAATGGAGAATGTCGTCTGTGAATTCAAGCCCCAGGCATGCTTTGTAATTTTTGCTAACGTAAGCAAGTGCCTAGGAGATGAGATGTGCCAAGAGGGCATCGAAATGGTCCTCATGCAGTACCTTATCGATAACTGGAAGGTGGCAATCATACCAGGCCTGCCAGAAGTCTTCGGCCCTGGAAGTGGGGGACACATCAGAATAAGCTTGGGGACCTCATTCGAAAACCTGCAAGAGGGATTAAATAGGCTCGAGCAAGGCTTGGCAGCATTTTCTGAAAGATAAATGTGAGAGAGCTTTCACAAACATTTTGGACCAAGACAAATTGTAATTTTTTGAAAAATAAAATAAAATTTCGAACACAATTTAAGTGTCTACAGACAAAAAGGGTTCGGCCCATCCAATATTGAAGGAACTCGGATCCCAGCAGATTCCTCTGCCGTAGAAAGGATTAAAACCTAAAGTAACCATTCATAAACTAACGTACGTAAAACATTTTTTTTGTGCGCTAATAATAAACTCTTAATTTCTTTACAGCTAGTAAAATTCATATCGGTTCCCCCCCCCTCTCTCTCCCACTTACTTCCTCTTAACTTTGAGGACCTTCCTTGCTTCGACGAAATCCTCCTTTTGCTTTGCCCAGAAATCCCTTCCGAGATTTCTGTCCATGATTTTCTCCTGCAGTCGGAACATGGGGTAGGCAATGATTGGATAGCTCTTGAGGATCTTGATGAAGTCTTCGAAGAACATTTCGGGCTCGCCGCTGCCTTTCTTTCCGATGGTTGTCGCGTAGGTGTCGAAACCTGCATTAAACGCCTTCTTGCTGTGCGGCACCTCCTCATGCTTCATCATGATCAATATCAGACTCTCCCACTGGTCTCGGTCCAAATATGACCTCCTTTCGTCATCAAACATGCCAAAAATGAAGCGCAACAGTTCGTTCTTACCGAACATACAGAGGCTGGTGACAATGTGGACGTATTCGCTGAAGCTGATCTGGCTCTTGCTATCTGTATCGACCGACTTCAAGAGCCAGTCCCCGTAAGTGCTCCTTGGTTCTCCCAAGACGTCAAAGAATTCGACCACATCCGCGATATTGTTGCCCTTGTAATCGAGCTTGGAAAAAATCTTGTGCAGTTCCAAGACATTGTCCGGCTTCAAGCCGTAGCTTTCCATGACTTGGTCCATGCGACTGTCGTACCAATTGTACTGTCCCAAGAGTTCCGTAGTCACCTTGTGCAATTTCGGCTCCTTGATGAAATTTTTAGTGTGATACCAAATGTGCACACCCCTCCCCAACTCATGCATGGACAAATCATTCTCGACCATAATGTAGTCATCCCTCTTCAGTTGCGCGTGCTGACTCTCGTCAGTACTTACTTTGATGTAATCGATTGGAGGGGCAGACTTGCCGTCCATGACCGCCGCGTATGCGTGGATCTCTAGCTTGGCTAAGAATTTGTGCCAGACAATTGAGGTCCCCATCATCTGCATGGCGGCATGCCGGCTCTTCTGAACCTGCCAATTGTCGTAATTGGGCGGCGGGATGCTGTAGCTCAACGATGTGAAAACTTCCTTTCCGACCCCCCTCAATGTCCAAATGAAAACTCCGTCCTTCTTCCGCCCGCTAAGGTCCATTTTGATTGGCGTCCACACGGGGAGCTTGGTCAGTTTATTGTTTTTCTGTTCTTGCTCCATGGCAAAGAACTCGCCATTCCCAATTGTAATTTTCATTCCTAGAATCCCCTCGCTGACGATGGATCGCGTCTGCCTGTTCAGAATCGAATTATCATAGACTTCTGCTGCCTGCAACCGTTCCTGTTTGTCCGGGCCGAGGACGACTCGTTTCAACCCCGACCGGTTCGTCTTCATGGCATTCCTGGCTCTCATCGCCGCGTCCCGCTCATCCAAGTTCTTGCTGTTCGGATCGTACTTGGAAGTCAACCAGTTTACGTGACTACCGATGTACTCAAATCCCCCGTTCAGTTTGCCCATGAAGGAGTTCTTGTACTTTTTCCTCTCCTGCATCCTCTTGGTCCTCTCCGCTTCCTCCTTTTCGTCTCTCAACTTTCTCTCTATCTCGATTCGTTCTTGCTCGGCAAGCTTTTTGGCTTGAAGGTACGTTCTGAACCTGCGCTGCACACACCTAGCAGCCCGGGCATCACCCTTTTCGAATATTCTCTGGAGCAAAGCCTCCTGCCGCTGTCTCTCCAGCGCCTCCTTCTCGAGCTGCGCTTCGTGGGCTTTTTTGGCGTATATGTCCGACATCATTTTCTTGTACGCCTTCCACTCCTTCCACCTTCGGAATTTTCTCTGGATAATGGAACAAGACTCGTGCTTCAACTCCCACAGATCCTCTCGGAACAACCTGCCGGCGAAGATGCGGAAGCAATATTGAATTTTCAGGACGGCATTGGTGTGAATTTCAAACAAAAGCTGGTGGTAAATGCAGCGCCCCTGATATCCCCTATATGCGCGTTGGAGGAGGTTTACTGATCGCTTTCTCCTCTCCCACCAGAGCTTGTACCGGACCATCTTCTGGATTTTATATGCGTACTTGCCCTTGTGTCGAAGAACTACCTTATCAACGAGCATCTTCCAGCTCATGATCAGGTACATTTTGTACTTTCGGATGCGCTCCACCGCCCCCTTCGCAACCCAATTTCGGAACATGTTCTGGATCTTTATGGCAGACTTTCTCTGGAGTCGCCGCAGAATGATGACTTGCCTGGCTACGCCCTTCTGCTTGTAGCTTCGGAATTCTCTCTGAATCGTGGATGCACACTCAACACGTTCCATGTGATAGGCCTGACAATCGCGAAAGTATTGTTCCGCCTCGACCTTCTTTACTCGCCACCAGAGTTGGAGATGCCACACTCGCTGGATTACCCTCGCGCACTTTCCAAGCAAACCAATTTTCGTAGCGAGCTTGTCTTCGTACTTCATCCTCGAAAGCATGCACCTCCATGCATTCTGAATCTTTTCTGCGGCAGAGTTTTCTCTCCAAGCGATGATTTTTGGCAATATAACTCTCCAGAACTTTTGGATCTTGCAGCTGGCGAGATATTCCATCAGTTGAGCTTCCTTCTGGAGCCGCTTTCTCACCAGCTTTCGAAGCCTGGCCCCTACCCTCCTCATCTTCATCTTTTCTCTCATGACAATATTTCGGGCAATAAAGGCGCGGACGCAGTTCTGGATGGCCTTGGCACTCAAGAATTTGAGCCGTTTGTTCTGAACAAGAGCGACGGCAAAGAGTTGCTCTCGGTAGGAGCGGTAGAATCGCTGGATGAATACGGCGCTGTTGAGCTCCAGTAAGTTCCGGGAAATTATCCGCTTCACCCGCTGCCTGCCGTAATACCCTCGTATGCCCTTTTGGATGTGCGTGATATTGAGAATCTTGAACGCCTTTTGCTTCTGGAAAAAGCGCTTTTGCAAGAAAACGCGAATGTTAACAGCCAGTTTTATCTGCGCATTTGCCACTCTCTTCACATACAGCGAGTGTTGGTTCTTGGCCTGCACCATCTTATTTATTGGTTTGATTGCCCTCTTCCCGCCTACTTTTCGTCCGAAAGGGAGCGACGCGATGAGCTGTTTGAGGGCTTCGTCGCTGATGCTGCAGAAATGAAAGTCAGCTGATTGGAGATTAGGGGTGTATGTTTGGAGCGCAAAAAGTGTTTTGTCTGTCAGGTCGTCGACAGAGCTGACGTCCAAGTGCGTGAGAGTTTTGTTGGAGGCCTGGGCAAGCATCACGATGCTATCGTCGCTGATATACTCGCACGACTGGATCGAAACAGAGCTCAGTTTGGGATGGTTCGCGACGAACTTCGCAAAGCTTTTGTCCGTGACTTTCCGCAAACCGAGGAAGTCTATGTGACTCAGATCGGGACAGCGCGTCGCCAGGACTTCTACCGAAACGTCGCTAATCATAACGCAAGATCCCACATCCAAAGATTGCAGAAGGGGACAGTTATTTGCTATCGCAGTGAGCGCGATGTCCGTCAGTTGGTAGCAGTAGCGCAGGTGAATCTCCGTGAGCGCGTTGCAGCCGGAAGTGAGGTCACAGATCCCGAGGTCATTGACACGGGCAGCGCCGCAACACTTGATTGAGGTCAAGTACTTGCTGTATTTTCCCAATGATTTGATTCCTTCACCGCCAACGTGGGGAACGCGCGCTTTCGTCGACGTATCTAGGGAGTTAATGTCCGCACTGAAATTGAGCGAGTTGAGCGCTCGGCAGCACTGGGCAATACGGCTCAGGCCATTGTTGGAAACGTGCGGAACCCCAAATAAATTGAGGTCTTTTAAAGACTGGGAATGAAGGGCGAGTACAAAGCATCCCTGATCGCCGATCTTGCTGCAGTCGGTTAGGTCCAGGTTAGTGAGCGACTTTCCTCCCTCAGGAATAAACTGCTGCAATCCAGCATTGGTGATGTGGTGGCATCTCTTCAGAATGAGCGTGCGGAGTCGGCAGCAACCCTTTGATAGGTAGCTCAAGCAGCTGTCCGTTATTGAAATTGTATCCGTAAGGTCGAGGTATTCCAATTTCTGGCAACCTTCGGCCAGCCAAGTCATAGAAGAGTCGTGTATTTTCAACGTCGATACATTCAGCTTCTTGCACGCCATGGATACCTTCCCGAAACGACGGAAGCCCATTAGCCCTAGGTCTGTTATCTGCTTACAGCGTTCGAGATTAATGTCATGTAAAATTCCACCGCCTTCGGCAATCAACTGGATCAAGCCCTCGTTACTGAAGCACCTGCTGCCCGAAAAGTCGAATGTTCGAAACTCCTTGTACAGTTTCAAATTCGCGTGAATACTCTGAATTCCCTTGTCGGTAAGGAATTGGCTGTCTCGGATAAACAAGTGAGCGATTCTTCTGCACCCGGTCATGATATCCACAATGCCCTTGTCGGTAATGGAAGTACCGCTGATATCTAGTGAGGTCAAAGAGGGCATATTGTGTCGCATCACGACCGCGGAGCTGTCGGCAATATTCTCACAGCCGCTCACATTAATTAGGGTCAAAGCAGTGAATGCACGAAGGTATGTGAAACCAGCGTCTGTTATGTTTCTGTTGTTCACTAGTACGAATTCTTTCGCAGTGGGGCCGTTGCCCGACTTTGCCAAGACTGCAAGGTCCGAGTTGTATACCGGATAGGTTGAAAGGTCTAATTGACCATCCGTCTTTGACAGGTTGCAGCCAGGCAGATCCAGATGGAGTTGGGTAGGAGGGCGAGCAGTAATGGGAGTTTCTTGACTAAAATCACGGTAGAACAATGAAATCGGAAAGGTTATCTCGGGCAAGTATTCTGGCCATTCACCTGCTTTGCGGGGGCCTAAGGCTGACGAAGGGGAAGCAGAGCGAGACCTCGAGCGTGAGTTATTGCGAGAAGAAGTGTTATTGTTATTGTTATTGATATTGTTATTGATATTGTTGTTGCTGTTGCTGTTGCTGTTGCTGTTGCTGTTGCCATAAGAGGAAGATCGGCTATTTTGACGGCTGCTTTGACGGCTACCACCGCGGCTTCCTATTTTTCGCCTTCCGCCGCGGCTTCCTCCTCCTCGACCAAGAACTGGCCTGATGCCGTCCGCTGTCCGCAAATCTCGGACGCCAAACCCCCCTTTCTTCAACCCTTCTAATCCATCCGAAGCAAATGACATATCTAATGGTCGCACCCGCTTCGTGTTGGGCGCTGTCTGAGGCTTGCGAATCTCATTTCGGTCGTTTGTCGTCTGACCAAAAGTCTTGTAAGAGGGAGAGTACGGGGAGAGTAGCTCGTTACGATCCACAACAGGTAGCATCCGCGTGCTCGCTCTCATTGATTTCTTTCGTAGGGAGCTACTTGAAGGCTTTTTTTGTTTCGTCCCAGGTTGGTGACGTTGTTGTTGGTCGGGGGAGTCGGCCCAGCTAAACGAGTGTGTACTATTACTCGCAAACAAAGCGCTCTTCATGTCAGAAGATGCGCTGCTGTCAGGCAAAAAAAATACCCTCCTTGTATGCGTTTCCAAGTCGTCGTTAAATGTCGCGCTAGTATTGCCACCCTCATTGGAGTGACGAGAGGTGTGCGAGTCATAGGAATTCAGAGAATTGTCATCATCAGCAGCAAAGGCAAAAGTCACGGAGGTCTTTCTCTTTGACTTGGAGGAGGCACGGTTGATCGGAGTATCAATATCGCCTCCCTTCTTCTCTTCTCCTTCGCCGTCATCGATATAGCGAGAGCTATTCCGAGAAGTGCTCCTGCCCAAAATTGACAAAGGAGTGTCAGGCATAGAATTATTATCCAAATGAGATCTATCATCCACATGAGATCTATCATCCACATGAGATCTATCATCCACATGAGATCTATCATCCACATGAGATCTATCATCCACATGAG
>ERZ651776.2293-NODE-2293-length-21104-cov-32.408380_pt1 | contig 21104 bp, 25 predicted proteins | sample MGYA00514761_ERZ651776 | MGnify/ENA metagenome assembly ERZ651776 | reverse complement strand
AGCTGATGTTCTAGATATGTCTGTTGATGAAGGATGTGAATATTTTGAAAATATTTCAAATATTAAAACTAAACTCCTTACTCTTAAAAAAGTTGGCTTAGGTTATATTAAAATAGGACAACAGGCCACAACACTTTCGGGAGGTGAAGCTCAAAGAATTAAATTAGCTAAAGAGTTATCAAAAAGATCAACAGGTAGAACAATGTATATTCTTGATGAACCAACAACTGGACTTCACCAGCATGATATTAAGAAATTATTAGAAATACTTCATACATTTGTTAAACTTGGTAATACAGTTGTTGTAATTGAACATAATTTAGATGTGATTAAAACAGCTGATTATATCGTCGATATGGGCCCTGAGGGTGGTGTTAAAGGTGGAAATATCATCGCAGAGGGAAAACCTGAAGAGGTTTGCAAAGTATCAGGTAGTTATACTGGTCAATTTTTAAAAACTTTATTAAATTAATAAATTAAATAATGTTAAAATTATCATTAATTTAGTGTATAAACTTTAAGAATCATGAGTAATTTATTATCATCTCTACCCAAAACAATTCACGCATCACTAGCGTTAGCAATATTATTATTCTTAGGATTATTTTATTTAAATGATGGGTTTGCTTTTGATACTTTATTTTGGAGTTGGTTAGCTAGACTTACTCATGTCGTAGTTGCCATCATGTGGATTGGTTTACTGTGGTATTTCAATTTTGTACAAATTCCAAATATGGGTAAAATTCCGGATGAACAAAAACCTGCTATTGGTAAAGTAATTGCACCTGCAGCATTATTTTACTTTAGATGGGCTGCAGCATTTACAATTTTATCTGGTTTTATTCTTGCTTATTTAAATGGATATTTACACGATGCAATGACGCTAAGCATTAGCTCAGGAATTCCAAAACATACAGCAATAGGAATTGGAATGTGGCTTGGAGTAATTATGGCTTTTAATGTTTGGTTTGTTATTTGGCCTAACCAAAAAAGAGCTTTGGGAATAGTTGAATGTGACCCAGATTTAAAAGCAAAATCAGCAAAAACTGCAATGTTATTTTCAAGAACCAACACATTACTTTCTCTACCAATGTTACTTACAATGGTAGCAGCTCAAAATCTTTACTAAAATTTTAAATTATTATTCTTTGTCTTCTCTTAAGACTGTTTTTTGAGAAACTTTTAATCTGACCAATACAGTATTTGCAATATATATTGAAGAATAGGTTCCAAACACAACACCTAAAATCATTGCTAAAGAAAAACCTTTTAAAATTTCCCCTCCAAACAAATATATGGCTAACAAAGCAAGTAATGTCGTGGCTGATGTTATTATCGTTCTTGATAATGTTTCGTTAATTGAAATATTGGTAAGTTCATAAATCTTTATATCTGCATATTTTCTAAGATTTTCTCTAACACGGTCAAATATAACAACAGTGTCATTCATAGAGTAACCAACAATAGTTAAGACAGCAGCAATAATTGAAAGATTAATTTCAAGACTAAATAAAGAAAAAACACCTAGCGTTACTACAACATCATGAAATAAAGCTAAAATAGCTCCTAGGCTAAATTGCCATTCAAATCTAATCCAAATATAAAAAAGCATTATTGCAAGGGACAAAGATATAGCAATAACTCCAGATTTTAGTAATTCTGCACTAACTTTAGGGCCAACATTTTCAACTCTTCTAAAATTAAAGTTATTTCCAAATGATTTATCTAAGTTTGATTTAATTTCCTCAATAATATTCTTTTTATTGTCTTTATTTTCAAATTTAATTAGATAATCAGTATCGTTACCAAATTTTTTAACAGAAACATCTCCTAGATTCATTTGACTAAATTTATCACGCAAAGAACTTACGCTTATTTTTGTATCAGTAGATCTAAGTTCAATTAAAGTTCCACCTTTAAAATCGATACCGAAATTTAAACCTTTAAAAACTAACAATATTAATGAAGCAACTATTAAAAATGTAGAAACAACATTAAAATGATTATAATATTTGTTAAAAGCAATCATTAAATTAATTTCTCCCTATTTCTATTTTTAGATACGTAGATGCTAGTAAATAATCTTGCTATAAAATAAACGGAAAATAATGTTGTAAAAATTCCAACTCCAAGAGTTACAGAAAAACCTTTCACTGGGCCAGATCCCATAAAGAAAAGTATAATAGCTGCTAACAAAGTTGTAATATTAGCATCAATAATTGCTGTTCTCGATTTTGTGTAACCACTATCAAAGGCTATAATATTATTCTTTTCGTCTTTTAATTCTTCTTTAATTCTCTCAAAAATTAAAACATTGGCATCAACAGCCATACCAACTGTTAAAATAATACCAGCTATTCCAGGTAAAGTTAATGTAGCCTCAAAAAGAGTTAATATTCCTAACAGAATAAATAAATTTATAATCAATGTAACATTAGTTATTAACCCAAATATTCGATACTTTACGAACATAAAAATTATAACCAAAAGAAAACCTATGGCTAATGCTATCATTCCAGCATTTATAGAATCTTGTCCTAAATCAGGACCAACAGTTCTTTCTTCAATAATATTTAGTGGGGCTGGTAATGCTCCAGATCTTAACAATAAAGCTAAATCTGTTGCTGACTGAAATGTAAAACCACCACTAATTTGCCCAGAACCGCTAGCAATAGTGTCTCTAATCACTGGTGCACTTATAATTTTACCATCCAAAACAATAGCTAGTTGTTTACCTATACCTGTTGATGTAGCCTTACCAAACCTTTTAGCACCTACTCTATCTAAAGAAAAAGAAACTATTGTTTGATTAGTTTGGGCATCCATCTTTGGTTGTGCATCTAAAAGATTATCACCACTTATTATAATTCTTTTACTAACAGTTGCTTCATCTAAGCCATCTTCAAATTTTAATTTATCTACTCCAAATCTGTCATTATTATCATTAGTTACAAATCTGAATGTTAAATTAGCAGTTTTACCCAAAAGTGATTTAACTCTCATAGGGTCATCTAATCCTGGTAGTTCAACTAAAATTCTGTTGTTACCTCTTTTTAATATATTGGGCTCATTAGTACCAACTTCGTCAATTCTTCGTCTTACAATTTCTATTGCTTGGTCTTGAGATGATGTTTTAAGAGCAATCAATCCTTGTTTAGAGAAACTTACTTTAAAGTTAAGACCAGTATCCTCGAGTATTAATTGATGTGATTTAAATGTTGGATAATAAGGATTAATATCACTATTTTCATCCTCAAATGTATCAATAATGATTTTTTTATTTTGATCCAAAACATTAAAGAAAATGTTTTGTTTATCAATTTTAATATTATTAATCTTAATATCTTTATCTTTGAAATAATTTCTAATAGTAGTTGTTAAATTTTGTAATTTTTGCTCTATAACTGGATCATTATCAATTTCTAATAAAAGATAAGACCCACCTTGTAAATCAAGTCCTAGATTAATCTTTTTATCAAAAAAACCATCATCTACTTTAAACAAATTTGATGAAGCAATTAAAATAAATAAAAGTGAAAATAGACTTATAAATAAAATACGTAACTTTGAAAAATAAAGCACTAAATCTAAAAATTAATTATTTTTTTACTTCTTGAGCAACATTAAGCAGACCTTGGATACCAGTAGCTTTTACAATTTCTACTTTAACATTATCAGCTATTTCTACTTCAACTTTATCGTTATCAATTAATCTCTCAACTGTACCAGTGATACCACCAGAGGTGATTACTTTATCTCCTCTTTTTAAATTTTCTACCATCGCTTTATGCTCTTTAACTTTTTTTTGTTGAGGTCTTATTAAGAAAAAATAAAAAATAACAAAAATTAAAATTAACGGTATAAATTGTCCTATTCCTGAGCCTTCCATAAATCTCCTTATAAATTATGTGAATTATTATACTATCTTAATGTCGAAAACAACTCTATTTGGCTGAAATTAATTCTAAATTATTCATATAAGGTCTTAGAACCTTTGGCACTATTATAGATCCATCTTTTTGTTGGTAGTTTTCTAAAACTGCGATCAATGTTCTACCAATAGCTAAACCGCTTCCGTTCAATGTTCCCACAAAAACTGTTTCTTTTTTTTCATTTTTATAACGAGTTTTCATTCTCTGTGCTTGGAATGTTGAGCATGATGAGCAAGATGAAATTTCACGATATTTATTTTCTGAAGGAAGCCATACTTCAATGTCATAAGTCTTTTCTGCCGAAAAACCCATATCACCGGTACATAAAATAACTTTTCTATAAGGTAATTCTAATTTATCCAAAATATCTGTTGCACAATTAGTCATTCTCTCAAGTTCTTCTAAACAATTTTCTTTTTCAACAATACTAACCATCTCAACTTTATAAAATTGATGTTGTCTAATCATACCTTTTGTATCTTTTCCATAACTACCAGCTTCTTTTCTAAAACATGGAGTTGAAGCAACAAATCTTAATGGAAGGTTTTTACGATCTAATATTTGATCTTTAACTATATTTGTTAAAATAACTTCTGCAGTAGGGATTAAAAATTTTCTATCAGAACCTTCATCAAATTTAATCTCAAATTGATCATTTTCAAACTTTGGTAGTTGACCTGTACCAAACATTGTATTGTCAGAAGCAATTAATGGTGGTGAAATTTCTTGATATTTATTTTGAGTAACATGTGTATCAAGCATAAAATTTGATAAAGCTCTCTCTAGTAATGCCAATTTATCCTTAACAAAAACAAACCTTGAGCCTGTAGTTTTGGTTGCAAGATCAAAATCAAGCATTCTTAAATTTTCACCTAGTTCGTAATGAGATTTAGGTTCAAAATCAAATTCAGTTATTTTACCAGATTTTAAAACTTCAACATTATCATTTTCATCTTTACCATCTGGGACATCAAAATTTGGAATATTCGGGATATTTGATAGTATTTCATCTAGTTTTATTTTTGTTTTTTTTTGATTTTCTGAAATTTTTTCCAGCTCAATAGAAATTTCTTTAGATTTTTTAAATAAACTCTCATCTTTAGATTTTGAAATTTCTTTTTTTTCATTTTCTAAAGACTCTTTTTTTTGTATTAACTCTCTATTTAATTCATCTAACTTTTCTAAATTAGCAAAATCGACGTTAACTGATCTTTTTTCTAATGATTTAGCAAATTCAGAAAAGTTTTTTCTTATTTCCTTTAAATTATGCATCTTTATTTTTTAAATTTTTATTTTCTATAAATTTTACCGAAAATATTGATAATTCATATAAAATTAATAATGGAATAGCTAAACCGATTTGAGTTATTGGATCTGGTGGTGTTAATAAAGCTGCTGCAGCAAAAATAATTACAACAACATATTTTCTTCTCTCTCTTAAGAATTTACTATCAACAATCCCTACTCTTGCTAATAAACTTAGAACTACAGGTAACTGAAAACTGATACCAAATGCAAAAATTAACTTCATTACTAAAGATAAGTATTCATTTACTTTAGCTTCAAGCTGAATTGGTAGGCTTGTTGAAAGTCCAGTACTTTCAAATGATAAAAAAAATTTAATCGCTAGGGGCATTATTAAATAATAAACAAGCATACCGCCTAGAAAAAAAAGAATTGGAGTAAGAATTAAATAAGGAATTATGGCAATTTTTTCATGCTTATATAATCCAGGAGCAATAAATTTCCATATTTGCATTAATATAAATGGGCAGGTAACAAAAAAAGCAGTAAAGAAAGAAACTTTTAAATATGTTAAAAATGTTTCCTGTAAAGCAGTAAAAATTAGTCTTCTACTAGAGCCATCATCTTTAACAGCCTTTGCAAATGGATCTACTAAAAAACCATAAATATGTTCCGCAAAAATATAACAACCAATAAAAAAAATAAAAAGAAATATAAAACTATGGATAAGTCTTTTTCTTAATTCAGTTAAGTGGCTTACAAAACCACCTTCATTTTCATCGTTATTCATTTTCTTTATTTTCTTTTTTTATCTCGTTATTTTTTTCATCATCAATATCTACATCAATATTAGAAACTTCATTTTGAATATTATTTACATATCTTTTGGCTGTACCAATCCACGAACCAGCTTTCTTTAACATTACAGGAAAATCTTTGGGGCCAAGAACTATAATTGCAACAGCAACAACAATTAATATCTCAAACCAACCAATAGTAGGCATGTGATTTAATCTTTGTTATTTGAGTCTTTGTTTTCGTCGGAAATATTTTTTGGCTCTACATCGTCAGTAACATCTGACGCCATACCTTTTTTGAAACTTTTAATACCTTTAGCAACGTCTCCCATTAAACTAGATATTTTTCCACGTCCAAATAGTAAGACCACTAATATTACAACAATTGCTATTTGCCAAATTCCTATGCTCATAAAAACTTATAACTCTTTTAAGTAAAATTTAAAAGTTACTTTTTTATTAATCTTTTTCTTCACTATCAAGGGTGCTATTAAGCATCTCATCTATATTTGAGTAGATATCTTCTTTTTTCTCATCTTGTTTTTCTTTAAAGAATTTACCAGTACCAAAAATAGCATTATCAACACTTGAACTATCAATTAATCCAGCTGCACCCAATTCATCTACAGTAGGTAAATCTGACAATTTTTGAAGATTAAAATGGCTCAGGAATTCATCTGTTGTTGCATATTGGATTGGTCTACCAGGGACGTCTTTTCGGCCAGCAGGTTTTACCCAATCGAGTTCCATTAAAATTTCCAACGTATTGGTTCCAAAAGCAACCCCTCTAATCTCTTCTATTTCAGCTCTGGTTACAGGTTGGTGATATACTATGATAGCAAGTGTTTCTACGGCAGCTCTAGATAATTTTTTTTCAACAGTTTTTTCTTGAGACATTAATCCAGAAAGTTTTGGAGAAGTTCTAAATGACCATTTATCTTTTATACAGACTAAATTAATACCTCGATTTGAATATTCTAGTTGCAATTTTTCTAAAGATTTTGCGACATTAGATTTTTTTGAGATTTTGCTTTCAATGGTATCAACATCCAAAGGTTCAGCAGCAGCAAAAATTACAGCTTCTATTTCTTTTTCAATTTCAGTTAATTTAGATGGAAAATTAACAACATTGTCTTTAGAAATTTTTTCTTTTTTAATCATTTACTTCCTTAACATAAATATCATCATATAAGTTTTCTTGTTTAATTGTTAAATTACCTTCTTTTACCAACTCTAATGAGCCAGCAAAAATTCCTGCTTTACCTGTTCTTTTATATTTTGATCCACTTTTAAAACCAGCGGGTATTAGGTCATTAATATTTTTCCAATCCATTAATTTACCAAAAAATTCTCTGATTGTTTTAATACCATCTTCAGTTGTAAAAACTGGTAACTTAGGAATATTCATTCTTTGAAAATCTTTAGTCATTATTATTGATGAGTAAGATTTCAGTAATTCAAACATAGTTAAATTGTATTCAGAACTATAAATAGATCTGATATTACCTTTAATTCCACGTGTTCTTATTTCTCTACCTAGTCTCTTTCTTTTGAGCATTTGATCAGAAAGTAATCTAATAAGTTCTAATTTTTTTAATTGTAATTTTAATTTATCAGCAACTTCTTGAACTTTAAATTCTTCATCTGGTGTTCCTGGTAATAATAGTTTTGACTTTAAATAAGCAAGCCATGTTGCCATTAACAAATATTCTGAAGCGATTTCTAAATTTAAATCTTTTTCTTGAGTAATATATTCATGAAATTGATCTGCTAATTTAGTGATCGAAATTTCCTCTAAATCAACTTTTTGTGCCTTGGCTAAATCTAAGAGCACATCCAGGGGACCATTATAATTATTTATATCAACATTAAATAAAACAGAATCAGACTCAGACATAATGAAATATTATCTTAAAATCTTATAAAATTGTGATGTTTTTTTAATTATAAACTTACTTATCAAGGGTGAGTTATTTGCAACAATCTTCATTTCATTGATATTACCATTACAATGAAGTGCTATATCACACCCTGCTTTGAATGCTTTAGTAGTATTCCCCTTCATATCATCTTTTAAACTTTTCATTGATAGATCGTCCGAAATTAGAATATTTTTAAACCCAATATTATTTCTAATATATTTAATCATTTCTCTAGAATGGGTAACTGTGTTCACTTTATCTATACTTTGATAAATGACATGACCTGTCATAGCAAAGAAACTATTTTTCTCTTTAAAGGTGCAAAAATCATTCTTATCTAAGTATTTAAGGGATTTTTTAATAATCGGTGTATAATTATGACTATCAACATTAGCTAAACCATGTCCTGGAATATGTTTAATAACAGTACCAATAGAATTTTCATGGAATAGTTTTATACATAAATCACCTATTTTTGAGATTATTTTTTTATTTTTAGAAAAGGATCGATCTCCAATAATATTGCTAGCACCTTTTACCCTGATGTCTAAAACTGGTACTGTATTAATATTTGCCCCTATCAACTTTAATAAATAACATGTCTTATCAACAAATAATTTATAGATAGTATCAAATTTCATCTTGTCATTTTCATAAAGATCTCCAAAAAATTCAGATGTCAAGTTATCAAATGAAATAATATTTTTTAGTCTATTAACTCTTCCCCCTTCTTGGTCAATTAATATGGGGTAATTATTATCTTTAAAAATTTTTTTAATACTATCAGTTAAAGTTTTTGTTTGTTTAATTGATTTAATATTTCTTGAAAATAATATGACACCCCATGGTTTATGAGTTGTTAAAAAAATTTTTTCGTTGTTAGATAATTTAAGAGATTTTATACCTATAATAAACGATTTTCTATTTTTAATCATTTTCTAAAAGTTTCCAGAAATTAAACTTTTTTTTCTTTTTTTCATTAGTTTGTTTTACATATTCAATTACATCCTTGGTATCATTTTCTAAAATAGGTAATTCTTTTGAATAAATTTTAATTTTTTCATTAATATTTTTGTATGATCTGTAAGATTTTTTAATATTTTCATCTGAAAAATAATACTTTCCAGTAAAGAAAATAAATAACGTAATAATTACTATAAATATTAAATATTTAATTTCTTTAAGCATTACATTTTTTCTGGAGTATCAACACCAACAATATTCATACCAGATTTGATAACGTTAGAAATTGATTTTAAGAAAACTAGTTTTGAATCTGAAATATTTTTTTGATCATTGATAAATCTTTTTTCTGGATTTTGTTTGCCAAGATTCCAATATGAATGAAATTCAGATGCTAATTCATACAGATAAATTGGGATACGGTGTGGCTCAAGTTTTGCACTAGAGGCATCAATACATTTTGGCCATTCAGAAATTTTTTTTAAGATCTTAATTTCATCCTCTGTGTATTCAAAATTATAATTATCTATTTTTACATCAGAATTTAGATCTTTGTCTAAATGTCTAAATACAGATGAAATTCTTGCGTAACAATATTGAACATAATATAATGGGTTTTCTTTAGATTTATCTTTAACAGCATCAAAATCAAAGTCTAACTCGACATCACTACTTCTATTAAGCATTATAAATCTAGTCGCATCTTTACCAACCTCTTCTATTAAATCATCTACAGTAATGTAGTCACCTTTTCTTTTGGACATTTTAAAAGGTTTGTTATCTTTAATTAACTTTACAAGCTGACTAATTTTACAAATTAATTTATTTTTTGTGCCAGAAAGAGCATCTACAGATGATGAAATTCTTTTTATATATCCCGCATGATCAGCTCCAAGAATGTTGATTAGATAATCAAATTTACGATCAACTTTATTTTTATGATAAGCAACATCACTTGCAAAATAAGTCCATGTACCATCAGATTTCTGTAAAGCTCTATCTTTATCGTCACCAAAATCTGTTGATTTAAATAACAATTGTTCTCTTTCGACCCAATTCTTATTATCTTCACCAGCTGGTGCTTTAATTTTACCTTTATATACAAAATTATTAGTTTCTAAAAAACTGACAACGCTTTCAACTTCTTTGTTTAGAACTATTTTTTTCTCACTTACAAAACTATCATGATTAATACCGAGACTTTTAAGATTTCTTTTAATTAAAAGTAAAGCTTGTTCAATTGATAAAGCAGTTAATTTTTCACTTATACCTTCATACGTATCATAGTTAAGATCAGTATTAGAAGTGATAATATTATTTGCAAAGTCAATTAGATAATCACCTGGATATAAGTCTGGATTATCATTTGGAAAAATTTCACCAAATTTTACTTCACGAATTCTAAAATAAACAGATTTAGTAAAATTAATAATCTGATTTCCATAATCATTAACATAATATTCTTTGGTAACTTTGTGATTATTAAAAAGTAAAACATTAGAAATTACATCGCCTAATATAGCACCTCGACAATGACCTACATGTAATGGACCTGTTGGGTTGGCAGATACAAACTCAACCAAATAATTAAGTTTTTTTTCTTTTTCATTAATTCCAAAACTTTTTGCATTTAAAATAATTTCTTTAATAAAATTAGACCAAAAAATAGGTTTAAACTTGATATTAATAAAACCCGGCTTAACAATAGTGATAGTTTGAATTAGAGAGTCATTTTCTTTAATAACGGGTGATATTATCTCTGCTAGATCCATAGGAGATTTTTTATTTAATTTTGAAAGTACCATTGCAACATTTGTAGATATGTCACAATCAAATTTTGTAGGTGGTATTTCTGAATTTATTCCATTGAAAGTTTCAGGAATAATAATTTTCCCCTCTTTGCTAAGGTTGACAATAATTGACTTAATTTTATCTAAATATAATTCAAAAATGTTCATTTAAAATTGTTATATAGGTTAATAGCATAACGATCCGTCATACCTGAAATAAAATCTGAAATAGCTCTAAATTTATCTTTAGTCAATTGATCTTTTGTAAGAAATTTTCTTGGATTTGATTTAATTATAGCAAATAATTTCTTAATAATAAATTTTCCTCTTTGATTCTTTCTTAATACTAGCTTGTTATTGTACATTCTTGATCTTAAAAAAGATTTGATTTCTATTTCTGAGTTTTGAATTTTATTCGAAAAACAAACTATTAATTGATCTGACTTAGCTATATCATTAATTGTTTTTATTTTAAGATTTTTCAAATTCTTTTGAGTGTTTGTTAATAAATCTCTTATCATTATATCAATTGAGTCTCTGATAATTTGATAAGTTGCTATTTTATAATTTTTTTTATTAATTTTATTTTTATATTTAAGATAAATTGATTTAAAAAAATCTATCTCCACAAGCTCTTCTAGTTTGAATAAGTTGGCATTGATACCATCTTGAATATCATGATTATTGTAAGCTATATCATCTGATATGGCAGAAATTTGAGCTTCTAAAGATGGATATGTACTAAAATTAATCTTATTTTTAAAAGTTTTAATACCAATTAACTTGTTAACTAAAACAGTGTCATCAACTGGTCCATTATGTTTCAAGAGACCTTCTAATGTTTCTATGGACAAATTAAGTCCATTAAATTTGAAGTATTTGTTTTCTAAGAACATAACAATCCTTAAGGTTTGTAAGTTATGATCAAATCCACCATATTCTTGCATACATTCATCTAAAGCATGTTCACCTGCATGACCAAATGGAGTATGACCCAAATCATGAGCTAGACTTAATGTTTCTGTTAGATCTTCATTCAAATTTAAATATTTTGCAATTGATCTAGCTATTTGAGCAACTTCTATTGAATGGGTAATTCTAGTTCTAAAATGATCCCCTTCTGTATTAACAAAAACTTGTGTTTTATGTTTAAGACGACGAAATGAGGCACTGTGAATTATTCTATCTCTATCTCTTTGAAACGGTGATCTATATTTAGAAATAGCCTCACTATTAAGCCTCCCATTACTTTTAAATAAGCCTAACTTTAAATGTTTTTTCATCCTTTAATTTAAATAATTAAGTATTATATTAGTATTATCAGTGTTCAATCATGATTAAAGAAATTAAATTTACAGATAATGCTCTAAAACAAATAGGAAATTTATTATCTAAAAAAGATAAAGGTTCTTTTTTTAGAATCGCTATTAAAGGTGGTGGATGCTCAGGATTTCAATATGAATTTACATTTGAGCAATCGAAAAATGATGATGATTTAAACTATGAAAATATTTTAATCGATAAAACATCGGCTGATTTATTAAAAGGTTCTCAAGTAGATTATGTATCTGAATTAATTGGTGAGTCTTTTAAAATATCAAATCCACAAACCAAATCTTCATGCGGTTGTGGGGTTTCTTTTTCTCTTTAATGATAATTTCATCATGGAATGTTAATTCTGTTAGAGCTAGAATTGAAAATATCAAAAGTTATTTATTAAAATATAAACCTGACGTTTTAATGATGCAGGAAATCAAAACTGAAGATGTTAATTTTCCTTATGATGATTTTTCAGCTATGGATTATGAAAGTCATGTATTTGGTCAAAAAAGTTATAATGGTGTTGCAATCATATCTAAGAAAAAATTAAATAATGTAAGAATAGATTTAATTAAGGATAAACTAAAACAATCAAGAATAATTTCTGCTGAAATTGAACACAAAAAGAAAAATATTCAGTTAATAAATATTTATACACCAAATGGAAATCCTGTTGATACAGAAAAATATGATTATAAAAAAAATTGGATGGATCAACTAATCAAACAATTAAAAACATTATCTAAAAAAAATTCAAATATAATACTTGCTGGTGATTTTAATGTTATTCCTGCAGCTGAAGATGTTTATAATGTTAAGAGTTTTGAAGATGATGCATTGTATCGGCTTGAAATAAGGAAGAAATTTAGAGAAATGCTTAATCTAGGTTTTAGTGATGTTTACAGACATTTTAATGAAGATAAAGAAGGATACACATTCTGGGACTACATGAGAGGTGCATGGCAAAAAAATAATGGTATGAGAATTGACCATTTCTTAGTTTCAAATTCTATAATTGATACTGTTAAAGAGATAAATATTAATAAAGACCCTCGTGGAAGAGAAAAACCCTCTGATCACACACCAATAGAAATTAAATTAGCTTAAAGATTTTATTTTATTAACCAACTCTTCGTTAATATTCCTTGGTCCCTTATCAAGTCTATTTTTATGTCTTCTCTCACCAGGTAATCTTACGTCACCCATTGATTTCATTTTATCAAAAAATTCATCAGCATGTGTTTGCCAGTTTGTACCTGCTGTTTTATCTGGACAAATAGCTAAAATAAACTCACCACCGCTTGGAGGTCCTCCATCATTATTATCTTTTAAAGCAGTTTCATAACTAAAATTATCACCTACTAAGGCACCTGCCATTAATTCAACCATCATTGCTATTGCTGAACCTTTGTATCCACCAAAAGGTAATAATACACCACCATCAGCTATCTCACCTGGATCAGTTGTTTCTTTACCATCTTTTGTAAGACCTGTTCCAAGTGGAACTTTGTGCCCTTCTCTTTTAGCAACCTGAACTTCACCCATTGCCATTGATGCAGTTGCCATATCATAAACAACAGGAGTACTTCCTGATCTAGGCCATGCAAATGAAATTGGGTTTGTTCCAAACAATGGTTTAATCGCGCCTGCAGGAGCCACTGCTGGCTTGTATGATGTACAAGCAAATGCAACCAAACCTTCTTCGGCTAATTTTTCTGTTTCTGGCCACATAGCAGCCATATGATGAGAATTATTTATAGCTAAAACAGCAACACCATTTTCTTTTGCAGCTTTAGCTAATTCAGGTAAACCTTTGCTAAGTACCACTGGTGCTAAACAATTATTACCTTGGACTTTAATTACAGATGGAGAAATTCTATTAACTTCTGGTTTTCCTTTGCCATTTATTTTACCACTTTTTAAACCAGAAACATAAGCAGGTAATCTAAACAAGCCATGAGATACAGAACCATCTCTTTCTGCATTTTTAATTAATTCAGATAATATTGATGCAGTTTCATCATCACAACCATTTGCTAAAAGTGTTTTTTTAGCCAAATCATAAATTTCATTTAATGTTAAAGAAACAGTGGTCATTTATTTTACCTTACACTTTTTACATAAACCAAAAAATTCTAAATTGTACTTACTGTACTCCATTCCTGACTTGTCAACAAAGTTTGACAAATATTTTGAAAGTTTAGAGTTGCTTATTTCTGAAACTTTTTCACAACTTTCACATATCGAAAATGCTGTTGCCTTAGAGATTTGGCAGCTAGAATTTTGACATGCAATAAAGGCATTCCTACTTTCTATTTTATGTATTTTTCCGATCTCAACTAACTTATCTAAAGCTCTGTAAACTTGTAGAGGAGCTTTAATTCCTTTTTTCTGTACATTAAAAAGAATTGAATATGCTTTTAAAGGTTCAGAAGAATTATGTATTATATCAAAAATAATTTGTTGGTTCTTTGATAGATTGAATTGTTTTTCCATTTTTATTTTTTAATAATTTGTTAATTTTTCAACTTAATCGATTGCTTAATGTTTAACAAAGATAATATGAACAATATTAAAGCAGCTACAATTATTGATGGCCCTGATGATGTATTAAATTCTAATGACGAAAATAATCCTAATATTACTGACAACAATCCTCCTATAATTGAATAAACTACCATTTTCATTGGACTATCAGAGATGTTTCTGGCCATAGCAGCAGGTATAATTAGCATCCCAGTAATCAATAATAAGCCAACCATTTTTATTGATATGGCAATTACAGCGGCCATTAAAATAGTAAATATAGCTTTTGCTCTATCTGGGTTTAAACCTTCTGCTTCAGCTAATTCATAATTAACAGTAGATGCAAATAAAGGTTTCCAAATTAATTTAAGTATTATCAGTATTAATGCGCCACCAGACCATACAATTAATATGTCGTTAGTTGTAACAGCCAATATGTCACCGAATAATAAACCCATAATATCAAATCTAATGAACGTTAAGAAACCAATTACAACTAATCCAACTGCTAAAGATGAGTGAGCTAAAAGACCAAGTAAAGCATCGCCAGGTAAATTAGTTTTTTTCTGAAGTTGTATTAATATCAAAGCAATAACTGATGAGATTAAAAATACAGAAAGAGCAATATTTAAATCAAAACTATAGGCTATAGTAACACCTAGTAAAGCTGAATGAGAAAGTGTGTCTCCAAAATAAGATAATCTTCTCCAAACAACAAAACATCCTAGTGGACCAGTAACTAATGCAATTCCAATACCTGCAACTAATGCTCTTATAAAAAAATCATCAAACATTTAATTTTTCTTTATATCTCCTTCATGAGAATGCTCATGGTCATGTTTATGTTCATAAATTGAAAGTATTTGAGATGCCTGTTCACCAAATAAAGTTTTGTATTCATTATTTTTTGCCACATCAATTGGTGTACCTGAACAACAAACATGTCCATTTAAACACACAACATAGTCTGTTGCAGTCATTACAGTGTGAAGATCATGTGAAATTAATAAAATTCCACAATTTAAAGTATCTGAAATTTTTTTAATTAATTTATATAACGCAATCTCACCTGTATAATCTACGCCCTGAACTGGCTCATCAAGAACTAATAATTCTGGTTTTTTTGAAATTGCTCTTGCAAGTAAAACTCTTTGAAATTCACCTCCCGATAAATTACCTAAATTTTTATTCTTAAGATGCATCACACCAGTTAATGATAAAGCATCATTGATTTCATCATCTTTTATTGTTTCTGTTAAAGTCATAAAATCACTAACTCTTAATGGTAAAGTCCAATCGATTGAAATTTTTTGAGGTACATATCCAATATTGTCAGTATATTTTTCAACACTCCCTTCAATATTTTTATAAATACCTAACGCAATTTTAGCAGTTGTACTTTTACCCGATCCATTTGGACCAATAAGAGTTACTATTTTTCCTTTTTCTACTATTAATGATACATCTTTAACGAGCCACTTATCATTTTGGCTAAAGCCTACATTATTTAATTTAACTAAAATATTATCTGAGTTCATATTAATTACTTGACTTATAAATGTTATATTATTACATAATGTTATATTATAACAACCAATTAAATATTAAATCATGAAAAATCTAAAAAAATTACCCTTAATCTTAACAATTTTATCACTTGTATCTTTTATTACACCAGTAAATGCTGAAGTAAAAGTAGTAACATCAATTAAACCATTACATTCTTTAGCAAGTTATCTTATGGATGGTGTGGGGAAACCAGATCTAATAGTAGATGGTTATGCCTCTCCTCATGGATTTTCAATGAAACCTTCGCATGCAAAAATGCTACAAGATGCAGATCTAATTTTTTGGGTAGGTGAAGACTTGGAAAATTTTTTAGAAAAACCACTTAATTCAATTGCTAAGAAAGCTGAAAAAATTGAGTTAATGGACATTAAAGGTTTAAATGTTTTAAGTTTTAGAGAAAGAAATATTTTTGATGAACATGATGATCACGACGACCATGAAGGACATTCTAAAAAGAAAAAAGATGATCACGATGACCATGACGATCATGAAGGACACACTAAAAAGAAAAAAGATGATCACGATGACCATGACGATCATGAAGGACATGGGCATGGTGAATATGATCCACACATTTGGTTAGATCCAATTAATGCAAAAGTTATTCTAAAAGAAATGACAGAACATTTAATTGAAAATGACAGTAAAAATGCATCTACTTACAAAAGTAATTTAGATAAAGCTCTTAAGGATATTGACAAACTTACAATGAATGTAATGACTGAGTTAAATCAAAGTGTAGCATCTATTGTTTTTCATGATGCTTACCAATATTTTGAAAAAAGATTTAATGTAAATATATTGGGTGCTTTTACAGTTAATACTGATGTTATGCCAGGTGCAGAGCAATTAGCTCAAATTAGAGAAATAATTGAACATGATAAAGTAAGTTGTGTATTTTCAGAACCTCAATTTAATCCTGATATTATAAAAGCAGTTGCTAAAGATATGAATATAAAAACTGGTGTAATAGATCCTTTAGGTGCCACTCTTGATCCAGGAAAAGATTTATATTTTGATTTAATTAGAAATATGTCTGCTTCATTTAAAGGCTGTTAATTTTTATATAAAAAAAATTTTTTTTTATATTTTATCTATTTTAATACCTTAATTAGTATTGACAGATCATTTTTTTACTTTATGTAATGTTATAATATAACATTAACCATTAAAGATATTTAAATGAAAACATTAATAAAAATATTCACAATTATAATTGTGCTAACAACAACAGCTTATAGTGAAGACAAACATAATCATGATAGTCATGATCATGATAATCATAAAAAAGAAGGGTTTTACGGACATTTAGACGTTTCTATTTTTGCAGATTCAATGACTAAAGTTGCAGAGGATGGAAAATATAATGAAATATATTCACATTCACATGCTGAAATTGGTAATAACTTTTCAAATGGATGGTCTATTAACTCTAATATAAAGCTTGAGGGTGGCCCTGATGGGGATAGTCACGCTCATGGTGCTGCTCTTTCACCGGATGGAACTGATCATGGCATTAATGATCACATGTTAATTTTTGAGCAACTTACATTAAATTACGACAACAAGAATTATTCTGGTTTTTTAGGTAAGTTTAATCCAGTAGTAGGATTAGATTATCATAATTTTCCAGGTATGTATGGTTATCAAGCTGTTGAAGGATACGGTATTAAAGAACGTGTTGGTTTAGGTGGTATAATTAGAAAACATGCAGGTAGCTTTGGTACACATGAATTAAATGTTACTACTTTTGCAGCAGATACTAGTGGTTTAAGTGACTCATTATTTTTTCAACGTAGTCACAATAGTAAACAAGATAGTGGCGTATCTAATACAGAAGATTTATCATCTTATTCAGCTTCATTAAGTGGATCCTACCCTTTTTCATTTAAAGATAATGCTTTTAGTAAAGAACTTATTTATAGAGTAGGTTATGCAGATCAAGCAGCAGGTATTTCAGATGCGACAGATAATACTCGTTATTCTGCGTCTTTAATTTATAAAAATAAGATATCTGAAGATTTAAGTGGAAAATTCATTTTTGAACGAATGCAAATAGATAACCTTACTGGTGAAGATGCTCATGATCGTAGTCATACAACTGGAGGCTTTGGATTTGATTATCAACAATGGAATTTTGGAACTACTTACACGTATACAGATAATGATGCTGATGAAGCTGATGAAAGCTTTAACGGTAATGTGTTTCAATCATCAGTTGGATATTATCTAGGTTCAGGTGTTGGATTAGATTTTGGTTACAAAAGTGAAGATAATGAAAACAAGAAAACTGAGCGTATTGGTATGGCTATAAAATTTAGTAGTGAATTTTAATTAGTACGTATTAATTTAATATTTTAGTTTCCTCTATAATTGTAATAAATTCGTAACAAAACTTACATATAGAGGAGACTATGTTTATTAAAAAATATCTAAAATGGATTAGTACAGCTCTTGTTTTAACAGGAATATTGTTAACTAATTTAAATATCTACCCTATTAATATCTACTTCCATGGACTTGGCGTTGTAGGATGGACGATAGCTGGTTTTATATCAAAAGATAAAGCAATATTAACTAATTTTGGTTTGCAAATACCATTATTCTTAATTGGAATTTATAAGATTATAATTTAATTATTATTAGATTATGAAAAATAGAATTTTCATTGGTGAATTTATAGGTAGTTGTTTTTTAGTAATGATTATTGTTGGCTCTGGAATAATGGCTGAAAATCTTACAAATGATAATGCTTTAAGACTCACTGCAAACACACTGGCTACCGGAGCAGGTTTATTTGTCTTAATAACTGCCTTCACTGATATTTCGGGTGCTCACTTTAATCCTTTTGTTAGTTTAGCAATGTATTTAACTAAAAAAATTAAAGGAAAACTTTTAACTACATATATTCTAGCTCAAATATTGGGATGCTTATTAGGCGTAATGTTAGCTAATATATTTTTTGAACATAATATAATTGAATTATCTACAAAAAGTAGAGATGGCTTTCATATATTTCTAGCAGAAATTATAGCAACTTTTGGTCTAATATTTATTATCTTTGCAACTTTAAAAGATGGAAAAACAACAGTTGCTGCTTGTGTTGCAACTTATATTACAGCTGGTTATTGGTTCACATCATCAACATCTTTTGCAAATCCAGCTGTTGCTATAGCTAGGACTTTTACAGAATCTTTTACTGGAATTAATTATCTCAATACACCTACTTATATAATTGCAGAGTTTATTGGTGCTTTGATTGCTGTATATTTAATAAAGAAATTGGTTAAATAAATACAACTTTATTGCGAAATAAAAAATATTAAAAAGTAGACATCAATATTAAATAGTTTATCACTGGATGAATCCACCCCCCGATTCTCAAATCAATAAATTTATATATAGAATTATTTTCCGTCTCAGATTACATACTCCTTAAGTCATGAATCGATAGGAACCGAAAACAATAATATAAGGAGAAAAAAAATGGAAATGACTTTAATTTACACGGTTATAGGCTTCGCCCTTGCCGGTTATAGCGTAATCGCTAACGACTCAATTCAAACACTAGGTACATTTATAGCTTCAAAGAAGAAGTGGTTTAAATGGTATACACTTGCAGGATCTGCATCAGCTGTAATGATTATTGCGTTAGCATGGGGATGGTATTCATATGATGGTGATATTTCTTATGGAAGATTAACTAGAATACCTTATCAAGAAATTCAGTGGTATCATGCTGTCGCACCAGCAATACTCTTGTTATTAACAAGAGTTGGTATACCTGTATCAACAACCTTTTTAGTTCTTTCAGCGTTTGCTTCAACAGTTGTGCTTGAAAAAATGTTAATGAAAAGTGTAGTTGGTTATGGTTTAGCGGCAATGGTTGCTTACATAGCCTGGATAGCTGTATCAAAATTCATTAATGAAAAATTTGATGAAGTAGATGACAAATGGATAGGATTTTGGAGAAATGCTGTTTGGGTTTCATCAGGTTGGTTATGGTGGGTTTGGTTATCTCACGATGTAGCAAATATTGCAGTATATCTTCCAAGACAACTTGATATTACAATACTGCTGATTGTAATGGCATATTTTACTATTTTGCTATTTTACATCTTCTACATTCAAGGTGGACGGATCCAAGCAGTAGTTTTGGAAAAAACTGGAACTAGATATGCAAGATCAGCTACAATTATCAATGTAATTTATGCTGCTGTTTTATTCTACTTTAAGGAACTAAACGATTTACCAATGTCAACAACATGGGTTTTCGTTGGTTTATTATGTGGAAGAGAACTTGCAATTTCAACAATGAACAAAGATTATAAGTTTAAGTATGTTTTCCCATTAATTGGTAAAGACTTTCTTAAAATGATCTTTGGACTAAGTGTTTCAGTTGGAATTGTTTTAGCAATCCACTACATAATTATTCCAAATAATTGGTTTTAAATATATTTTGTGGTCGTGTTAATTATTTAACACGGCCATAAACATCCTGATATCGAACAATATCTGTCTCTTTTAAAATTGAACCTACTTGAGCCTCAATTATTTTAACTGGTTTTTTGTAGGGATTTTCTATTCGATGAATTGAACCTAACGGAATAAAGATAGTTTCATCAGGTTTCATTGTAAAATATTTCTTGTTTAGTGTAATTTTAGGTTTACCTTGGGTTACTACCCAGTGTTCAGCTCTATGATGATGTTTTTGAAGACTTAATATACCTTTAGGTTTTACATGTAGTTCTTTAATTAAGAATTCCTTACCATTGAATAAATTTACATAACTACCCCAAGGTCTATGAAATACATTTTTCTTTTTAAAATAATGACGTTTATTTCTTCCATACATTTTACAGATTTCTTTCCAAGATCCTAAATCAGACCAAGGAATATCTAATTTGATCGCATTTATATCTTTAGTTTTTTCTAATATTGCATAGTCAAAAGACTTGGCTGTTGCTTTATTAAATGCTTGTTTGTTTAAGTAATACACATTACTTTTATATATTGCTTTTGTTACAGCTTTGTTACAAT
>ERZ651776.2286-NODE-2286-length-21157-cov-16.073767_pt1 | contig 21157 bp, 16 predicted proteins | sample MGYA00514761_ERZ651776 | MGnify/ENA metagenome assembly ERZ651776 | reverse complement strand
GATCCCACCAATAAAGCATTGATATAAATTAGCAGTCGTTGTTTTAAGCTCATGCCGTTGTTTCTCACTAAAAGTAACAATATACCTGAAAATAAAAAAGGGCCCAGTAGGCCCTTTATTAAATATTAAATTTTTTTTTAAAATTCATACCTAAGACCTAGCCATGCGGCTCTTGGTGCGCCTGGGATAAGCGAAGCAACTTCTCTTTCATTACCAAATGATCTGTCTGTTTGTACCCGTGTTTCTGCCAAACGGCCACCCGTATAATACTCATTGTCAAAGATATTGATCGCCTTTAAGGATAGCTGCCAATTTTCACCGATATAATATTGCGAATCCAGGTTCATCACCGCATAACCGGGTGTTTCACCTTGAATGCCCTGGCTTGCATCATGACCTTGATTTTCATTACCCATCATGTACGACTTACTAAATGCCGATACTGTTGCACCCACAAACCACGAAGGATTAATCCTATAGTTTGCTCGAATCTTCATGTGATGCTTTGGAATGTTGGGTAAGTAGTCTCCGTCTTTTATCTGTATGGCGTCCCCATCACTTGACGTGTTAACCTCGTTAGCGATAGTAAAATCACTGCCATAGCGAGCCATAACAAAACCATAGTTTACCTCCAGGCTTAGGTCATCAAATTGCCCACTAAAGCCCAAATCAATGCCCTCTCTGGTGGTTTCGTCGACATTGGTAAAATATCCCAAACCATTCGATGCATTTGCATACACAAATAAAATATCGTCTTGATTCTTACCAGAGTAAATTGCGGCATTCCAGCTCATATTGTTTGCTATTTTTCCTCTTGCACCAAACTCTACGGTCTTTGCTACAACCATTTCCAATGGTGGATCGTCGGCCATTTGTGTGGGAAGGTTACAGGGCTGAGCTTCATTTGAGCAACCGAGCTCAATGCTCGTAGGCGCTCTATTCGATTCGCTGTATGAAGCATAAGTCGTATAATTATCGTTAGGGTGGAAAGTTAGTCCAACGGATGGGTTTATTCGCTCATAATGAGCATTTCCTGTCAAGGAAGTAGCGCCACCTGCTGGGTTAAAAGTATCCTCGTTATTAACCTGAATAAAGTTATACCGTGCAGCGGTATTGATGTCCCATCGATCATTTAAGGAGTGGGTATTAGTAGCAAATAGGCCTGCTGACTTTGTTTTCCCAGTAAGCCCCGTGGTTTGCTCAACATCTCCTAGAGCTCCACCAAAAAACCCATTGGCTAGGAGGGTTGCTTGTTCTTGTTCAGTTTGCGCAAATTTTATTATAGAGGACTCAAGGGCGACGCCAACGATTAGTTGATTTCTTCGACCTAACCAATCCTGATCAAAGGTAATTTGTCCGTTCGCACCATAAGCATCTTGTTTTGTGCCTGTAGCGTTTTGAACTCCTTCATCATCACCTGGATTAGCATATTCATCATTTAAGTCGCCGTTACCCGTTTTTCTATCTGACCTCAACCAATAAGCATTACCCGAAAACATCGTGGCATCATCCCAAAACTCAGTGGCTGACAGAACTAATTTTCCGTAATTATTTTTGGTTTCATCTTCTAGCGTATGGATCCCCTCTAAGTCCGAACCTAATAAATCCTTGGGGGTTAGACCGTTACCGATTAGTAAGTTATGCGCACCCGAGTAACTCACCTCATAACGGGAGGTGTCTGACTCCCATCCTACTTTAGTGAATAATTGATTCACATGGGAGGGAGAGTAATCGCGCCATCCGTCTTCGGTAAAATGTTGATAGCCTATGTAGTAATCGTAACTCCCATCTTCCGATATACCCCCAGCCTCCATAAGTGAGGTTTGCCTTCCCCAGGACCCTGCACTAAAGTCGATGGCTTTTTTATTAAATGTGCGGCCGCTTTTTGTCTGCATAGAAATCGCGCCACCCAAGGTATTGAGTCCGTAAACAGGATTCGATCCGGCCACCATTTGCATACTTTCAATTGAAAAATCAGGAATAAGATCCCATAAAACGGTATTACTAAAAGGTTGATTCATTCTTACGCCATCCACATACACCGAAAGGCCTTGAGGATTTCCTGATATAGGAGTGGCATTGTAGCCACGGAAATTAATTTCTAGTTGATAAGGGTTACCTCCCACCTCATTAACAGTCACGCCTTGCAAGTTATTAACCATATAGTCGGCGACACTAACGCCTGCTTGCTGATTAATTTCCTGCCCATTTACGGTCTGAATGCTTGACGGCACCATATTAATAGGAAGTCCAATAGAGGGCAGTGGGGTGTTGGTATAAACATCAATTATCCCAATCTTATAGGGCTCATCTGCCGATATATTATAACTAAGGGCGAGAAGAATGGAGGCAGATAATTTTTTTAACATAATGTTATTTCCAGTTTAAAATATTTAAAAAACAACGATTTTACAGAACAATACGGGGTTTTGTTCAGGAATTTTTCCTCAAATATCCCTTAACCAACTAATTTGATACGATTCTTCGTATTTTTTCGCTTGAAAGTTGCAGTGGACACCAAAGTGAGGGACCGCAATAAGCTGATCCTCCAAGAACAACATTGGCAGTATTTCCCTTTCCCATGGGGCGAGGGGAGATTGTTGTAATAGATGCTTGAGAGTACGTGTCGGTTGATTGGCAGCCGGTTTAAAACGCTCACCACCTCGTCTGTTTTGTATTCGGATAGTCTGGGTTCCCAATTTATCAATCGAAATACCATCCCCTATTGTTTTAGTGAACGACAACTTACTGGCGTCTGGTAAGGTTATTGTATCCTCCCCACGCCAATAGATTTCAAAATCGGCTGCATTGGTAACGTTTTCAACCAGCCACAACTCATTCTTATAGGCCCGAATAGATACATTAGGAGCAATCTGGATATTGATTTGTGCATCCTTTCGTCTATCCTTAATTTGTTTATATGCTTCCTGCATCACCTTTAAGGTCGGCATCTTGTAACGGTGTTTTTCTAACCACCACCGGATCAAGTTGATCACTCGCTCCTGATTCAGATCGCGCATCATCATTAAATTCAGTCGGGCTAGATCCTTGGAAAAATATGACTCACTATCAGATTCTGCAATAGACTGATGCAGCTCAAGACCGCTGGCAATCAATTTTGCCGATCGGGCTATCGTACTAGCTGCATGAGGAAATCGCTCGTAGAGCTGAGGCAAAATATTTTTACGCAAAAAATTGCGATCAAATCGCGTATCTTCATTGGAGTCATCTTCTATGAAAACGATCTCATGTATCTCAGCAAAGTCTTCGATCACTTGGCGTTGGACCCTCAATAAAGGGCGCCAAAGATTTTTTTCTTTATCGTATTCTGGCATAGCCGCCAACCCTTTTAAGCCGGCACCTCTAATCAGTTGCAACAGCAAAGTTTCTGCCTGATCATTTTCATGATGTGCAGTAGCAATAACACCGACACTCAATTGGGCTAAAGCTTCGTACCGTAATTTCCTGGCAGCCCCTTCGATACCTAGCGAGGGCAATGTATTGGTATCGACACGCATGCTATCAAAAGGGATATTTAGTTTTTTACAGGCTGCTTCACAAAAGGCGAGCCATTCATCTGCATAGGCACTTAATCCATGATGAATATAATGCGCTTTTATTGATAGTTTGAGTTCATCTTTTAGCTGATTGAGCGCATACATCAAGACCATGGAGTCACAACCTCCACTCAAGGCAATGTCTATTTTTGGTTGGGTATTTTGTTTGGTGATATTGGCAAGATATGAGGCTCGAATAGCATCAATCAGCGCATCTTTTTTAACTGCCACTTTCGGTAACTTGACCGTAACTCATAAGCTTCTGATAACGAACATCTAACAATATATCAATGGGTTGTTGTGTCAGCTTATCTAGCTCTCTTTTTATGGCTGCCTTAACATTTTCCATCGCTTTAGGGATATCGCGATGTGCACCCCCCAATGGCTCAGGGACAATACTGTCTGTTAAGCCAAAATCTTTCAATCGTTCTGCCGTAATGCCAAGTTTATCCGCAGCAATTGCCGCTTTTTCTTGTTTTTTCCACAATATAGAAGCACATCCTTCCGGTGATATGACAGAGTAAATCGCATGCTGCAACATCATTAAGTGGTCTACCACACCTAACGCTAGCGCACCTCCCGAACCACCTTCACCGATCACTACTCCAAGTATCGGAGTCTTGAGTTCTGCCATCACATACAGATTTCGTGCAATTGCCTCTGATTGTCCTCGTTCTTCGGCACCAATACCTGGGTAGGCACCAGGAGTATCAATAAGGGTAATAATGGGAAGCTTAAATTTTTCTGCTAGCTTATAAAGACGTAAAGCTTTACGGTAACCTTCTGGTCTGGGCATGCCAAAGTTTCGATGTTGTCTTTCTTTCACATCTCTGCCTTTTTGATGACCAATCACCATGACGGACTGACCTTCAAATGCCGCCATACCCCCAATAATAGCTGGATCATCGCCGTACGACCTATCCCCATGCAATTCTTCAAAATCGGTAAAAATATGTTCAATATAATCCTGCGTGTAAGGTCTTTGTGGGTGTCTTGCTACTTGTGAAATTTGCCATGCACTAAGATTGTCATAAATATCATGTAAGGATTTGTCTGCCTTTTTCTCTAATTGTTTGAGTTCGGTATTGATATCAATAGAGGGGTGATCATCTTGCGCGGCTTTTAAGCTTTCGATTTTTGTTTCAATGGATTCAATTGATTTTTCAAATTCAAGGTAAGTTTTTTTCATAAATATACGGTTAATGCTAAAAGGTTAATTATAGATTATTTTGACGTTTTCATCATGAAAGGTTTTAGATAAACCAATAATTAATTCTTCGTGAAGGGTGACGTCCCAGTCCGAACCAAGGAGTAGTTCGACCTTACCTTTATGATTTTCATACTCCACTCTTACCTTGCATTTATTGATTCTACTATCGAAAGCGCCATTACAGTAGGGTTTTAGCAAGGCCTTTAGTTTAACTCCGTCATCCGGTTGCTTTAATGCAATGGAAAGCAGAGCAGCTTTAGCGCTTTGAATGGTTAAGAGGTCATTGACTTTCATAGCACTCACACGATTGCCTCCGGTAAAGTCATCATGACTAACCCTACCCTCAACTACCAGCAACTTATCCTCTTTCACCAAGTCATAGACCTCAGTCAAGATTTTATTTCCGATGACCACGTCAATTCTCCCTACCCCATCGTCCAAAGTAACGATAGCAATCTTACCTCGTGAGGTCATACGCATACGGATGGTTGAAATAATACCAGCAATCAAGTAAGTAGCATCTCTGGGAGTGAGTTCAGATAATTTGTTAGGAACAAATTGCCGGATCATTTTTTCATAAAATTTGAATGGATGGCCACTAAAATAAAAGCCGAGTGCAATTTTTTCTTCGGCTAACTGCTTTCTCTCTTCCCACAGACCAACCTCTACTAAAGGTACTTCGGTTGTCTCGAACTCTTCGAACAAGGCATTTTGACCTTGATGAGCATTGGCTTGCTCGGCTTTCGTGATTGCCAAATTAACACTGGCTAACAGCGTAGCTCTGTTGGGTTCTATTTCATCGAAAGCGCCCGACCTAATCAAGGACTCAAAAGCTTTCCGGTTCACTTTACGTAAATCGAGTCTCGCAGCAAAATCAAATAATGAGGTAAACGGTCCGTTCGCATTTCTTTCATCGATAATAATATCAATAGCAGAAAGCCCAGTTCCTTTTACCGCGCCTAAGCCATACAGTATGCTTTCATGGTCAACGGGAACAAATTTATACTCACTCTTATTGATATTAGGAGGAAGAAGGGTGATGTTGTTGAGTGCACAATCATCAAACAGCATGTGCACATTATCGGTATTGTTCATATCAGCAGACATTGATGCGGCAATAAAGGCGGATGGGTAATGCGCTTTAAGGTATCCGGTTTGATAAGCAATCATGGCGTAAGCAGCAGCATGGGATTTATTGAACCCGTATCCCGCAAACTTCTCTAGCAAATCAAATAAGTCGGTGGCCTGTCTCTGATTAAGCTCATGCTTCAATGCTCCCTCAACAAACGTGGCTCGCTGCGCATCCATTTCCTCTATTTTTTTCTTACCCATCGCACGCCGAAGTAAATCAGCCCCACCCAGTGTATAACCTGCAACCACCTGTGCAATTTGCATCACCTGCTCCTGGTAAACCGCGATGCCGTAGGTTTCTTTAAGAATAGACTCCGTCGCAGGATGGGGGTACTTAACCTGTTGCTGCCCGTGCTTTCTTTTACAAAAATCTGGGATGAGGTCCATAGGCCCGGGGCGGTAAAGGGCTACAAGTGCGATAATGTCTTCAAAACAATCGGGTTTTGCTTGCTTGAGCATATCCTTCATACCTCTTGATTCAAGCTGAAAAACTGCCGTCGTATTCGATGCTTTTAATAGATCAAATGTAGGCTTGTCGTCAATTGGAATAGACTCTAATTGTAATGGGTCCTCTCCTTTCTGCGAGCGGATATGGTTGGCATTTTCCAACGCCATGGCCACAATGGTTAATGTCCTTAGTCCCAAGAAATCAAACTTCACCAAACCTACTGCCTCCACATCATCCTTATCAAACTGACTCACAATACCTTCGGCGCCAGGTTGGCAATATATAGGGGAGAATGCTGAGATTTTCGTTGGGGCAATCAGTACGCCTCCTGCATGCATACTGACATTTCTCACCAACCCTTCTAAACGTAATGCTAAATCAAAAAGCTCTTTGACCTCCTCTTCTTTTTTGATGCGGTCTTTAATTTGAGGTTCTTTCTCAATGGCATCTTTCAAGGTAATGCCTAATTCTAGTGGGACCAATTTCGCAATGGTATCCACAAAATTATAGGGAAGATCTAATACTCTTCCAACATCCCGAAGTACTGCTTTGGCGGCCATGGTACCGAAAGTAGCGATCTGTGAAACGGAGTCTGAGCCGTACTTTTGTTTAACATAATCAATCACCCTATCCCTGCCTTCTTGACAAAAATCAATATCAAAGTCAGGCATAGATACACGATCGGGATTCAAAAACCGTTCGAAAAGTAGATTGTAAGCAAGGGGATCTAAATCGGTAATTCCCAAACTATAGGCAACAACTGATCCCGCACCCGAGCCTCTGCCCGGTCCCACAGGAATGTGATTGGATTTAGACCAATTAATAAAGTCAGCAACAATAAGGAAGTATCCAGCGTACCCCATCTCATTAATTACCTTCACTTCAAAGTTAAGTCGGTCGAGGTATTTAGGTATTTGATCCTCTCTTTCCTTAGGATCTATGTAGAGGTCTTCTAAGCGCTGATCTAAGCCTTTTTTTGCCTCAATCAGAAGATAGTCCTCGATCTTTGTGCCGTTGGGTATAGGGAAATCTGGAAGGAAAATTTCACCTAACTGAAACTGAAAATTACAACGCTTAGCAATGTTGACCGTGTTATGGGTGGCGGAGGGAATATCATGAAACAGCTCTAGCATTTCTTCTGGGGTTTTAAAGTACTGCTCCGGGGTAAAATCTTTGGGTCGCCTTTGGTCCGCAAGCACATACCCATCTGCAATACAGGTTTTAGATTCGTGTGCCCTGAAGTCATCGGTATGCATAAATTGGATAGGGTGGGTAGCAACCAGAGGCACTTGATTATTAACCGCCAAAAAAATCGCTTTCTGGATGTATTCTTCTTGTTTTTTTTTCCTTGCATCGGATCCGTATCGTTGAATCTCTAAATAAAACCGGTCCCCAAATACTGCCTTCCAAGCACTTAACTCTTCTTTAGCTTCATCGATTTTATTTTGATCTAAAAGATAGCCAATGTTGCCTTTGAGTGCCCCTGAGAGGGCAATCAAACCCTCATGGGCATTTAGAACCCAGCTTTTCTTTAGTATTGCTTTGCCACGAGACTGATTGGTTAAAAAGGCTTTTGACAACAGTTCCGATAAATGAATATAGCCTTGCTGATTCTGACAAAACAATGCCATCCGATACGGCTGATCGGGATTAGTCTCATTTTCTATCCAAACATCACATCCCAGTATGGGCTTAATGCCTGATTGCGTTGCCGCCTTATAAAATTTAACTGCTCCAAATAAATTACTAAGGTCGGTCAGTCCCAGCGCAGGCATACCGGTGTCCACCGCTTTTTTAATGTACTCAGGTATTCTGACTATACCGTCAGTAATAGAGTATTCGCTATGGCAGCGAAGGTGAATAAAAGATGGTTGAGCAGAATCTGACATATTAAATTATTTTACCTGAGAAGCTTTGGTAGAATGTTTTCAATTACTAATTTTTTAGATTATTTTTTAAGGAGAATATTATGAGTCAAGTCACACTAAAAGGAGAGGCAGTATCAATTGGTGGCACCTTTCCAGCACCCGGTTCGGTAGCGCCCGATTTCCTCCTAGCCAACATTAAACGCGAAGATGTAAGCCTTAATGACTATGCGGGTAAAAAGAAAATATTAAATATTTTTCCTAGCGTCGATACACCAACCTGTGCTTTATCAGTCAAACGATTTAATGATGAGGCGGCAACACTAGACAATACCGTAGTTCTTTGCATATCAGCTGACCTACCTTTTGCACAAAAGCGATTCTGTGGTGCTGAGGGAGTTGAAAATATTGAAACACTTTCTGCCTTTAGGGATGTTGCTGGGTTTACCCATGCTTATGGAGTCGCTATCTTAGATAGTAGTTTGCGAGGTCTTACCTCACGAGCGGTAATAATCTTAGATGAATCGAATAAAGTAATTTACAGTGAGCTCGTAGCAGAGATAACAGAAGAGCCTAATTATGAAAATGCCTTAAGTGCATTAAAATAAACCATTCCATTACTTTCGGTTGCTGCCTGCAACCATCTTGATTTCAAACAAACGGCAATCCAAGGCCCCGTTATATAATGGGGTCTTTTTGCTTGGTGATAGGCGCATTAATTTAGGCATTCTAAAATCGTTCGTCAGAAAATAGGTTCGCCATCCAGCGAATGATTGCTTGAGGCTGGTTGCCCATTCTGGGTAAGCGCTATCTAATTCCTCTCCTATGCGTTCACCATAGGGAGGGTTCGTCACTAAGACGCCTTCGCTGTAAGGTGGGGTTATTTCTGAAAACTGTTTGCATACCAACTGTACTGAATTTTCAAAACCCGCTAAAGTAAGATTTTTCTTGCTGACTCGAATAGCACGAAGGTCTTTGTCTGAGCCGTAAATTTTCAAGAAATCTTTTTTTGTCACCTGATCCATATAGGTTTTTTTTATGGTGGAAAATAAAATATTGTCAAAACTTTTCCATGCCATAAAGCCAAAGTTTCGATTTAGCCCAGGGGCTTGATTGGATGCAATCATCGCCGCCTCAATCAAAAAAGTACCGCTCCCACACATAGGATCTAAAAACGGTTCGCCTGGGTTCCAACCAGATAACTTAATAATACCTGCAGCCAGATTTTCTTTGATGGGGGCTTCAACACTTGCTGTTCTAAAACCTCTTTGGTGCAAAGGTGCACCAGAGGTATCTATATAGAGAGAGAAATGATTTTTTTCTAAGAAAAGATGTATTCTAATGTCTGGATCTCTTACCTCAACATCAGGTCGCTTACCCGTCTTCTCTCGAAAAATGTCACATACAGCATCCTTGATACGCAAGGTCATAAAGTCGATACTTTTTAAAGGACACTGAATAGCAGTAGTGCTAACTTTAATGGTTTTTTCCAGGGCAAACCATGTGGTCCATTCTACCGAAAGAGCTGCGTTAAAAATATCGTCTTCATTCTCATAGCTCCCTTGCTTAACCAAACACAGGATGCGGGTAGCAATGCGGCTTGATAGATTTGCCTTGTAAAGCACCTCCTTATCTCCGGAGAAAAGCATACCGCCATCGACTCTTTTTATATCGTTCGCATGAATCTCCATTAACTCTTGTTGAAGCACTTCTTCTAAACCTCTAGGACAACTTGCAAAATAATGATGTGTCAAAATAAAGCCTTAAGTAAATTTTAGTTGGTGGGAGTCTTTAGAGGCATTATTCTCTAAAAGGCGATTGAAATATACCATTAATTCAACCCCTATCATTTGTTCTATGATTTTTATTTTATCTTTTAGTGCAGGAATGCGGAGCTCTTTTGGCGACTTCCGAAATGCCATAACAATAATATTTCCCGGATTTCCTGCTGGCACAAATAGCACTTGACCCCTAAACACCGCTTTAATTGTTTCGATGTATTGTGGGGTATCAGGGTCGGATCCCCATAAATTGATCATAAAAAAGCCTTGATCAGTGAGCCGACTTTTACATAACGTATAGTATTCTTTGCTGGTAAAAACATCCGGTATGCCATACTCATCGAATGCGTCTGAGAGAATGATATCGTAAGCTTGCTCATGCTTAACCATAAAGCTAATACCGTCTCCTTGGATCACATCTAACCGCGGATCTTCAGGTAACTCAAAATATGCATACGCCACATTAATCACTTGTTGGTGTAACTCTAAGGCAGTAATGTGGGCTTCTTTACAATGCTTATAATAAAATTTTTGCATGGATGCTCCACCTAAGCCAATGGTGAGTATATGGTTTGGTGTGTCATTAAATAAGAGGCTCAGCGCCATAACCTTGGTGTAATTAAGCTCTAGGAAAAAAGGGTCTTTTATTCTCATCGAACTTTGGATGGTGTCGGTCCCTATATGCAATGAGCGGACCCCATCCACCTCGCTAACCTCCACCGGCTCATCTTGAAGCTCAGTGAAGGATGGGGATTGCTGGTAAGAGAAAAATTTGCTAATAATTTTTTTTGACATACTCATAATCTTTAATCTACTAAGTCTGCCCATCGCTGGTTCATTCGTTTAACCGATATAGGAAAGCTGGTTTTAAGTTCTTGGGCGAATAAAGATACCCTTAGTTCTTGAAGCGCCCACTGAAAGGTCACATAATCATGAGGGATAGACTCATCGGCCTCGACAAAGCCGACGACCTTCTCTATCCATTTTTCCTTCAATCGATTAATTTCCCTCATATGTTCCTGGTCCTGATGTTCTCTTGCCGCATATTTCTCAGCTCGGGTTTGCATCGCTTTAATAAACCTCGGTATATGTCTTAATTGATCAAACATAAATAACGGTTGTTCATAAGGGGGTAATAATACCTCTAATTGCTCAGCATAGTCTTCCCTAAACGAGTTAGGAAGATGCTTAAGCCTTCCCGTAGCTTGTTGCAACTCATGGTATTGTTTGGCAATGTCCACCAACGCTGTCGACAGGTCATCACTTAATTTGGTGAAGGTTTTCCGTGCATGCGTGACCATTTGATCAAGCGCTTGCCTCGAATTAACCGCCTCTTTTTGCGTGTGAAGTATTTCATCAAAAATGACATCCACATAATTACTTTTTAACGCATCCGATGGTATGTGGGTTTGGAGTCGAATACCAAATTGATCAAAGCGTGGGGGGGATTTTTTTACCTGTTTAATTTTCTCGTGAAGCTGAATCGCTAATAGTCGCTTGATACCATCTTGATGCAATAGCTGTGCATCATCTTCATGGTCCGAGATAATAAGATCAACATGAGACTCTCGATCGATCAGCGCTGGATAACCCACAATAATTTTTCCATCGACATTGGCTTCTACTTTATGCGGAATCGTCTCAACCTCTGGCCAATACGTTATACCTTCTTGCTCTAAGCCAAAGGCTATATCCTCTAACACCTCAACGACCCGTTCTTTATGTAGTTGCTGTAAATCCGGTAAATTTCTACCCTCGTCCATAGCAGTACCTTCTTCATCAAGAATGATAAAATTGACTTTAAGGTGATCCGGTAACGCGTCCGTATCTTTGTCTTCTAATCGATATTTTGATTGCGTTTTTTTACGGATAAATTGGGTAAAGGCTTCGCTAAAATCGGCATCTTGGTTAAAGGATGAAAGAAATTCGGTGACCGCATCTTGGAGGTGCCCGCACTGACCGCGCAAACTCTTTGGTAGATTCTTAATGAGATAAGTGACTTTTTCTCGAATCATCCCCGGCACTAACCAACCAAAGTCTTTGGCCTTAATCTGGCTTGCGCCACTTAATGGGACTGCGACTGACACACCATCCCTAGGGTGTCCAGGTTCAAAATGGTAATGAAAATTGACGTCCACATGACCAAAACGCTTCTTCTCAGGATATTGGACCTCATCAATTTGTTGGGCTTCTCGTTGCATTAAGAAGTCTTTGGTTAGGAATAAAAACTCTGGCCGCTTCTTTTCTTCTAACTTTCGCCAATGTTCAAAACCGGCACCATTCATGACGCCCTGATCAATGTGCTGATCATAAAATTGGTACAAAATGTCGTCATTAATTAAAATATCTTGCCGCCTTGCTTTGTGCTCTAGCTTCTCAATTTCATTGATGAGCTTATTATTGTGCTGCCAAAATGATCCAGGACTTTCATAGCCTTTTTCGACTAAGCCTTGTCTGATAAAGATCTTTCTGGATTGATCCGGATCGATCGCACCAAAATGCACAGTCTTTCCTGGGTTAATAATAAGGCCATACAATAATGACTTTTCGGTGGCATCTACCCGACTCAGCTTAACGTTCCAGCGCGGATTACTGTAATCAAACTCTAATAGATGCTTGGCCAGTCTTTCTATCCACTGTACCTCAATCTTCGCTACGCATTGGGCATACAGTTTTCCTGTATCGATAATCTCGGCGGCCATGATCCACTTGAAGCCTTTGTTCCGAAATAGACGGGGGCCGATTAAAAATTTAATTCCCCTGCCCCCTGCATATTTTTGTCCTTCTAGATCCTTAAACCCGATATTACCTAACAAGCCAGATAAGAGCGCCCTATGGACTTGATCGTAAGTCGCTTCGCTTGGACTAATGTTAAAAGCTAATTCATCGACAATGTTTTTTAGTTGACGGTGCAATTCATGCCATTCCCGCATTCGATTAAAGGACAAAAAGTTTTTTTGGGTGAACTGTCGCAAAGATTTGCTGGTGACCTTCTTTCCCTCTTTAACAAACTGCCGCCATAACCTTAGGAAGATATTAAATCCTGAGTCGGCGTCATGGAACACAAGGTGAGCTTTATCGGCTTGCTCGGCTTTATCTAGGGGTCTTTCTCGCGGATCGGATATGCTCAGCGCACTAATGATAATAAGTATTTCGGCAACACAATTTTCTTTTTTAGACTCAATAAGAATTCTTCCTAAAGAAGGGTCAATAGGCAGTCTTGCTAACTGCATACCAAGAGGAAGAATCTGATTCTCTTTATCCACCGCTCCCAATTCCTGCAGCAGCTGATACCCGTCTTGAATAAATCGATTACCCGGAGGTTGGATAAAAGGAAACTGATCTACTGGCCCCAGCTTGAGGGCAGCCATTTTTAGTATAACTGAGGCTAGTGAGGACCGTAAAATTTCCGGATCGGTAAAATCCGGTCTTGCCGCAAAATCTTCTTCATCAAAAAGCCGTATACATACTCCGGGGGCGATCCGCCCACACCGTCCCGAACGCTGATTGGCTGAAGCTTTAGAAATTTTCTCTACTAATAACTGTTCTATTTTCAGTTTCGGGCTATATCTGACCACCCGAGCCAGTCCTGCATCAATCACGTATTTGATGCGAGGAACGGTTAGTGAAGTCTCAGCGATGTTCGTCGCTAGTATGATGCGGCGCATGCCCGCTGGTTGGAAAATTTTTTGTTGATCGTTAATGGGTAGCCTGGAAAATAATGGGAGCACCTCAAATTTTCCCTTGAGCTGATCCGCAAGAAATTTTTTCGAATCATGAATATCTCTTTCTCCCGGCAAGAAGATCAAGATATCTCCTGACGCTCCAACTAACTCATGAACGGTACGAAGAATGCCGTCTTCGATACTCTCTAAAGTGTCTTCGGTAATTTTCTGTAACGGTCGGTATACCACCTCCACCGGAAAGGTCCTTCCTGATACTTGGATGATGGGCGCTTTATTAAAATGTTCTGAAAACTTCTCAACATCAATGGTGGCACTGGTGATAATAATTTTTAGGTCTTTACGCTGACGTGTGAGATTACTTAAATACCCCAATAGAAAGTCAATGTTTAGACTCCGCTCATGCGCTTCATCAATAATGATCGCGTTGTATTGTTTCAACAAAGGATCATTCTGCGTTTCTGCCAGCAAAATGCCGTCGGTCATCACTTTAATGGCGGTATTTTTCGTCACACGGTCAGTGAACCGAATCTTAAAGCCTACCACGTCCCCGAGCGGGGTATGCACCTCTTCTGCAATGCGAGTAGCAACCGAACGGGCCGCTATCCGTCGAGGCTGGGTATGCCCAATAATGCCGTGCTTACCGAAACCGAGCTCCAGACAAATCTTGGGTAATTGCGTCGTCTTTCCTGAGCCGGTTTCCCCGCAAATAATGGTGACCTGGTTGGCGAGTATCGTTTTTTTTATGTCATCCACTCGCTGGCTGACAGGGAGTTCGGGTGGGTAGGTTATCCTGAGTGAGGTGTTATCCGTCAAAATAGTTATTCTTTATCCGCCACCTTGTTAGCAAGTGAGGTCATCATCACACAGTCTTCGGTGCCGGTATTACCGCCCTTGTAACTTGGCTCAAAGTAAAATTTATGGAAGTTAATCCTGCCCTCACTGTCAGTAAAGAAGCGTGCAGTGGAAACGCCATAATCTTCGTTGGCTTTATCATCCAGAGCAAAATAGATGCCCGCATGTTCTCCTTTAGCTGCGGCAAATCCGTTATACACACCAAAGTCTGGCACTTCAAGGACAAAGGTATAGCTCTGATAATCATCATTACTATGGCTCTCTTCCAGCGTCATGGTCACCGTACCCGCGAACTCTCCTTCCTTGGAGTCCATCCCCACACAGTCATAAACGCCACTGTAATCTTGTGCTAAAGCACCGGTGCCAACAAAACCTAACGCCAAAAAAAATAGCCTCCAACCCTGCATGATGTCTCCTTCTATTGTGTTATATGAGAAATTTTGATTGTAACGCCTGCAGCCCAAATTCATCCAGCATTTTTTCAATACGGCGCTTCGATTTATTATTTTTTTGGCCGATAAATTTCGCCATGATTAGTTCATTCTTCATCGAATGCTCCCAACCCACCAGTTCAGTGACCGTGACCTGGTAACCTTGTGACTCCAAGAACAGGCAACGCAATACATTCGTCAGATGGCTACCCATTTCTCGCGTGTGTATAGCATGCCGCCATAATTCGGAGAGCGGATTATCCAGCATTGTGGATTTATTTTTTTTTAAATGGCTCGCCAACTCCGCCTGACAGCAAGGGACCACCACAATCCATTGCGCTTCCTTATGTATGCCAAAATGAATGGCGTCATCGGTCGCGGTGTCGCAAGCGTGCAGAGCAGTCACTACATCTACGCGGTCCTTGATCACCTCCAAGGCATGCGCCACATCGGCCTGGACAAAACTCATACGATCAAAGGCTAAGGTCTTTGCTAGTGCTTGGGATTTTTCTACCAAGGCAGGATTGATCTCAATCCCTGTCACGCGACCCTGGGTCAGCTTAATAAATAGGTCATACAAAATAAACCCGAGGTAGGATTTCCCTGCCCCATGATCAATGACGTGGAATGGCGCTTCATCAATAGAAACTTCTGTTAATATGGGCTCGATAAACTGATAAAGGTGATAAACCTGCTTAAGCTTCCGCCGGGAATCCTGATTGATTTTCCCGTCACGGGTAAGGATATGCAGCGACTTCAGTAATTCGATGGATTGTTGAGGCTTTATTTCATCTAACGGCAGCATATATATTAGTTTACCCTAAAGTGATTTAGGTCATAATTGTACATTCATCATTAATAAAAAAGAGATTTCTGTAAATGAGCATCCAATGGTTCCCCGGACATATGACAGCTGCCAAGAAAAAGGCAGAGGAGGCGCTTGAAACAAACGACCTTGTGATCGAGGTGCTGGACGCCAGGATTCCTGGAAGCTCAACCAACCCGATGATTGATACGATGCGTAAAGAAAGGCAGCGTCCGTGCTTAAAAATCCTCAATAAATCCGATCTGGCTGACCCTAAGGTCACTAAGGAGTGGATACAGTACTTCAATGCCATACCCCATACCACCGCGATTACTTTATCCGCTAAGTCGGCTGGGGACGTAAAAAAAATATTGCCGCTTTGCAGTAAACTTGCCCCTCACCGTAATTCCTCCATCAAGCCGCTACGCATGCTGATCATGGGGGTGCCGAATGTTGGCAAATCGACCATTATTAATGCCCTACACCATAAAAAGATTGCGAAGGTCGGTAACGAGCCGGCGGTGACCAAACAGCAGCAACGGATTATACTGAATGCTTCCATGATCCTCACCGACACCCCAGGCATGATGTGGCCTAAAATTTCTAATGAGATTGATGGTTACTATTTAGCTGCATCCCATACCATAGGCATTAACGCCTATGACGAGATTGAAACGGCGATGTTTTTGTTTCACACCATCAAGGATAACTACGCCGAACTCATCAGCAAAAAATACAAGATCGAGCCCCCCTTTCCGGAAGATGAAGAGTTCTTAACAATCCTAGCAAAGAAACGGGGATTTATGGTTAAGGGTGGGGCAGTGGATCTTTACAAATCGGCTACCACCTTACTGAATGATTATCGCCAGGGTATTTTAGGCTCCATCTCTCTAGAAAGCCCGGTGTCGCGTGCGATTATGCTTAAGAAATTGGTTGATCGTCAGGCCGAAGAGGCCGTACAAGAGTAGCTATCCTCGCGCATGTTTTTGATGACCTGAGTTTTATCATAAACATAACGTCCTGATTCGTACTCCTCCCACTGATGTTGCAACCGTCCCGTTTGGGTGTCGATCACCAGCAGCTCCACATTATCCTCATCGGTACTCATTTTACAGGTGATGGCAGGGAGTGCTGCGCATTCATCTAAACCGAAGATACGGTTTTTAAAGGTGACCTCCTGCCCTCGTAATAGGTAGGAAGCAATGTTAAGGTTAGCCTTAGTATTTGAAATGGTATTGATGCATAAATATGAAGCATTGTTCCACGGATTAAAAAAAAGGTAACCGGCACCGATAACCCCTAATGCCAATACAACTAACTGTACTTTACGACTTTTCATTACTTAGCACCCATCGATCAATATTAAGGCAACCATCTTCTTCCATGCACGGCCAGTCGCTCTGCTTGCCGCAACTGTTTAAGGTAATGCTGCTCTCTTGAATACAATATGTTACTCCCTCTATCTGTCCAAATTTCTTACACGACTCTTGCACGAGCAAGGGCTTTTCGGTTGTGACCTCTAACCCCAATACCGAAAAAGAAAATAAGCAAATAGTGATCGCTAAAATCTTCGACATCATGCTTGATTATAAACTCAAATGCGACTCTTTTATATGGAATATGTGTTATTGTACAGCCATGAATATTAAACAAAAAACTCTCCTCATCGCCCCTCTCATCGTGGCGGCATCCCTCACTCAAGCTGATGCCCTCAAGTCTGCTTTAGAGATGCAGGATGCTCGAGATAAAGCCGAAATCATGGATCTATCAACGATGCTGCTTGCCGGTGATGTGGAAGCCTTAAAAAATACGGCTATTGATGGGATAGTAGAAAAAGGGGTGGGAGTGACAAAGTCCTTCCTCGAACAGTACTTTCCCACAGTGGAGCTGAACTTCGGTGCCCAAGGCGGCAGTAAACCCTCCGGTGGCTTGTTGGTGGTAGCCCCCTTATCTGATCCCGACGATATCTTTAATACCTACTTCACGCAAGGCAGTGTGTTTTACGAAGACAACCGTACAACCCTTAACCTTGGTTTAGGCTACCGTAAGTTGTCGGATAACAAAATGCTGCTTACCGGTATCAATGCTTTTTATGATCATGAGTTTCCGTACGACCACGGACGAACCAGTATCGGACTTGAGGCACGCACGACGGTATGGGAAATCAATGCGAACAAGTACTGGGCGACCACCAAATGGAAGATCGGTAAAAGCGGTTTGGAAGAACGCGCACTCGATGGCTATGACATCGAAGCCGGTGTCCCTTTACCTTACATGAACTGGGCGACCGTGTTTGTGAAGAACTTTCAGTGGGACAGTGAGATTAGTGGCTCGAAGGATGTTAAGGGTAATGACTTACAGCTTAGAGCTTACATCCCCGGTATCACAGGACTAGAAATCCAGGCAGGAAGAACCTTCTTCTCGGACTCTTCGGGTACCGATGAGAACTATATTAATATTTTTTATAACGTCACCCAGCTCTTTGCGGACAAACCACGCTATAACCATCAATGGATCAGCAAGGATGCTTACAAGTTAGAGAGCATGGAAGACCGTCGTTATGAGAAAGTTAGACGGACGAATACGATTGTGAAGCAAATAGGTGCTGGATTTACTGCTACGGTTAAAGGAATATAGATGAATAAAATAATAAAAACTTTAGTATTTATTTCTTCATTAGTATTTGGTCAACAAGCATTAGCAGCTGCCTGTTCAGCTGAACCAATAACAGGAACAACTGATTGTTGGACTGTCCCTGATACTTACACAATCACACTTTACGAGATGGGTATTTGTAATGATATTCTAGATCAAGTCGCAACAGTTCCCGACCTATCATCAACATGTCAAACTGCATACACGAACACTACTGGTTCAACTGTTGCAGTAGAAAATAATGTTACTGGTGATCTTTCAGGGGGAACAACAACTCGTCCAAACGATAATACATATTCTTATGGGTTTATTAAGGTCGATGCACAATTGATATTGAAAAATCAATCAACATTTTCAGCATCACGAGATGGTTCTGCAGGAGGTTCAGGGACTGTATGCTGGACAAATGGAACTGCTTTTGGAGGTGCAACAACAACCTGTGGCGCAGAGGGAGCTGCTAACCCACAGAACATGAATGTTTTCATTACTGCTTTGGGTTGTTCTGGCGCACCAGAAAATAACTTTTATTGTCGTTATGAAGGTGATGCAGAAGGTTTAGATGATACTTATGCTTGGCTTGTGGACGTTAATGGAAACGCATCAACTTCTTCAGTTTATTCAGAATCTGCTGGTGATGTGAAATATTTAATTGGTATCGCTAAATTTAATGTACCCAAAACAGTGGATAATGCCTCGACTGGAATGCAAGCTCAATTCAGAGTAACCAAGGGTCTCATAGTAGACTTTGCCGATAACACTGTCGCTTTCGGTCTACAAGAGTTTAAGGTTGTTACTACGATTACAACAGATTAAAATCTATTACTTAAATCATAAGATTATCCAAAAACTTCCCGCGATATGAAATCAATAGAACCCTTGTTATCAAATGTTCTATTGGACTTCATTAGACACGATTGGAAATAAATATGGTGGAGCTGTACACCCTCCCCTCTGATTCTTTATTCAGGAACTCGTAAGGCTTGTGGGTTTTGGGGTGTAGGCTTTTACCCATATTTTTACCCATGAAGTGTTTGGATGGCCCATCTTATGCTAATCAATTTACTCCCGGCACCATGCACTGTGTGTGACCTACCTCAGCGGATTAATAAGAAAGTGCCAGAGGTTAATGACTTTGGGTGTTTCTTGAGTTTGAATACCGTAATCCATGGAGTCCTTATCGTCATGGAATAAGGCCGTATTGCATAGCCAGTCCCAATAAATAAAGACTATACCGAAGTTGCTGTTGCTGACCTTGAGTGCTTTTGCGTGATGGCGGCGATGGTAGTTCGGGGTGATAAAAAACCCACGCATAAGCCTTTCCACTTTCGGTGGTATCGTGAGATGGAGGTGGGTGAATGCCGAGTGCAGGCCGAGGATGAGGCTATAATAAAAGAGGCAGATCGCGGGTATGTCCAAGATGACCGCACCGAGGATGACGAGCAGGTTATTGCTCACCAACTCCAAGGGGTGGTGCAGGAGTGTGGTCTGTGCATTGATGTGCGTGTCACTGTGGTGCAGTCGGTGTAACCGCCATAGCACGGGCAGACGATGGTGCAGGCGGTGGGAGATATAGTAGACAAGGTCAATGATGAGCAAGGATAGGCTCACCATCGCGAATCCCGGGATGTCCAGCTGGGCGATGCTTACGAATTGTAATGGGGCGACGAGCATGACGAACGGGATTAACAAGGCCGCCGAAAAGCCGAGCGAGACCACTAGGTTGATGAGGACGATCAGGAGTATCGGTTGGGTTTTACTACTCAACGCTTGCCGGTCAAACAGGAGCTTCTCTACCAAGCTAAACACCACCACGCTGGTGGTGGGCAGCAAGTAAACAAGGTGTTCTGGCATCATCCTAGGATTTAAAGAGGTTTAGCACCAGGTTGGTCGCAGTAACCGGTGTCACAACTATAGTCACCTATCAGCCGGTCCTCTTTATCTAAGGTCAGTAGCTCCACAAAGAATTCGGGGGTGGTGAGCGTGCCGTTGTCTAACGCCACGTCCACACCGATACGAGAGTAAGGGGCTTGGACACCAATGGTGCCGAAGGGAAGGTTCTCGGCAAAGGAGTAGCCTAACCCGACATTACCTAGCAAATCTCTATCGCCATTCAGGTACAACAACCGGGTGCTGTCCACGGCCACTCCGTTATCAAAGTTGATGCGTAGGCTCCAGTCCAGGCCGCCCTCTACCGATTCGCTTGGTTGGTTAACCGGGAAAGTCGTATCCCATTGCTCCGTAAAGGCGAGGCCCGACTCTTGTTTGATCGCACTGAGGCCTAGGGTGAGTTCGGGGGTCTTCTTGAAGTCCTTACCTAATGTCCATACCAGCCCCGCATAGGCACGCGTATCCGTTGACTCTTTATGGCTGTAGGTAATGTCTACAGGTTGTAATCCTGCAAGTACCGTTTGGGCAGTCATCATAAGAATTAATAAGGCAAGTATTTTTTTCATGGTTATGTTCTCATTAAAGGTAATTTATGGAGCAACGTAAAAGAAGCGTCGTTAGCAGAATCCAGGGTTTGTCATAGTATAAGTCAGTTATCTATTCGTGGGGGTTTTATCTGTTGTGTGAAGAGCCTAGAGGTTAAGCAATCAAGGATTTACCTATGTGTTGTCATTGGCACAGTGGACATATCACAGGGCATGATATGAAACGTGTAATGGTGGAGCTGGGGGGAATCGAACCCCCGTCCGCAAATCCTCTACAGATAGATCTACATACTTAGCTATGTTG
>ERZ651776.2282-NODE-2282-length-21180-cov-3.634128_pt1 | contig 21180 bp, 22 predicted proteins | sample MGYA00514761_ERZ651776 | MGnify/ENA metagenome assembly ERZ651776 | reverse complement strand
GATACATGTCCGCTCTCACTAACCCGCTCAATTCCAGCATCAAAAAAAATATCGCCGTTAGAGAGAACGATGTACGAGTCCTCTGCTAGATTATTTGAATATTCAAATACGTCCTTATATGTTAGTCGCTTTGAAATATTGATTTGCTCCACCTTGCTGTTCGTAACGCCTAGCTCCTCTTCCGTATAAATTCTCTCGTTGAGAAGAACGATGCGGTCAATCGCGTTATTATGGCAATTACAACGAAGAGCCAGCTTCAGTTCCTCCCGCCGTTCTTCGTCCTCAGGCAGATAAAATTGTTGAATCAGAACAATATTACCAGGCGTAGACTCCGATGGGATAGTGTGAGGCGAATTATACAAATTATATTCGCTCAACCGAACTCCGTTGCTTATTTTATAGAACGACTCGCGTGGGTTATATAACCATTTTGAGATAGTGTTGTGAAAATCAACGACATCTGGCTTTCTAATATCAGTATTGAGTCGCGGCGTCCCCGATGAGGGTAATACAAAATCCATATTAACTATAAGTTTAAAAATGTATTTAATATGAATTATAAATAAAGTATTAAAATAAAAATAATGTAAAATTATGGTTCACACGAGTAAATAATTCACATTATAATCTTATTCATTGACCAGTTTTTCCGCCTGTAACCAGTAGGTATTTTCAGTTTTGTTCCTTCTTTGCTGTTATCTCTCAAATAAAAATCCTGATCTTCAATCCTCATATTTACTTCAAATCCGGTAATATTAATCATATCGCTATCAATTGTGAATTTCAACCCTTTAATATCGTCCATATTATCTGGTTTATCATAACGATATACCGACGAATCTGCCTTCGATATAAGTCTGATTGAACCGTCGTCCTCTCTGTGAATATTTTTTTTATCTGTTATCGGAAAGAATCCTGTTCTGTCTATGGAGAGTCCAACAGCATTACACCTATCCTGAATAATATTGTCTTCAAGTCCCCAACCCCAAAAATTAGAAAACCCCTTTGTCTTCTCAAAATCCTTCCCTTTGATTGCAAACATACCCCCCAGTGCAAATATGTATCCAAAATAATGTTCCACTACGCCATCAATTGTATCATATTTTATAATTCCATTTTCGGTTGGCCATGTATCCACGTCGTGAAAGATAAATGTGATATCTCCATATTCCGCGGGATATTTTCTTTTCATTGCCAAAAATCCAATATTTTTCATTGCTCCGCGGTTGAACGGTCGCTCGTCACACTGGTGTGCGAAATATATTTCCCAATCGCTCTCATCTTTTAGATAGTCATTCATTCTCTCTAAGAATCGCGAACGATGTGTTACACGATTTCTATATGGAACTATAAATATCTTCTTTGGAGCAGACATTTATTATATTATAATATGAAAAATACAAAAATATAACTATAATTTTACAACATTAGGGTTTAATATATCGGAGAGTTTATCAATTGGAATATTTGTTCAAGATTATTGACGGAATTAAACTATCTTTCATAGTAAGGAGTTTTTTATAACATTTATTAATGGTAACTTCGCTTATCGCACTAATTGTGTTTATATTCTGTTTAGATACATTTAAATTGCACTCTTGAGCAACAAAGTATACAATCCCCGCAGCGATGGAATGTGGTGTATTTTCTGGAATAAGATTATTGTTTTGAATGCGTATAGCGATGAAACTACATAACTTGGTGAGCTCAAGATTAATATTTAGTTTGCTACAGTATCTCTCTATGAACGAGAGTGGGGTTGTCTTACACAGAAGCGTTTTTGCGTCATTGTGAAGTTCGGTCTCGGATTCGTTGATGATTGAAATAGCATTCTTACATCCGCGCGTCGCGCTTGTATTATCCAAATTGAATATAGTGGCTATCTCCTTAACCGTGCGAGGATACGAATTCAGACGAGATGCTATGTAGATTGATGCTGCAATAATACCATCGCGATTAAGTCCTCTAAAGGTCTTTGTATCTGATATTAATTTATGATATCGCATCGCATCGTCAATTATTAGTTTAGGGATACCGCTTTGACTTGCTAAAATAGTAATTCGCTGAAATTCATCGTATTGTGATTTTTCCTTATATGGCATAGACTGCCACTCCGAATATCGCTTAATCTTTCTCATTTCATATGTAGCGTTCGAGTTACATATGACTTTACAACCGAAAGATGACTCTCGCAATAGTGGATTAATGGGCGGACCTGCCCTAGTAGGATCTCCTACATTACTATCATCGGCTCCATAGTATCTCCACTCCGCACTATGATCGAGCATATCCTTGTAAATAACACCGCACAGCTTGTTTGTACAATTTAAAAATCCTTCCTCGCTAACCATAAGAACGCTCTCACAGCAGTCGCATATTTCGCGTTGCTTGCCCGAAGTATAAAGGCATTCAATCTCCTTATCTACGATTTCGGTATTAAAGCTATTCCACAGTTCCTTCTTATTTATCTTCTTTTTTATTTTCTTAGTTTTTTCATTCATAATGATTTTAAATATACTAATATATTTCTAATTCAATTTTATTTTATATATAATTTACATAATGGGGAATGATATATCCACACAGCAAGATAAAAGTGATTTGAGTAACATTCATAAAATAGTCAATCACATTGCTACGGATTATATATTTACTAGTAATTTTAAAGACATGGAAAATCTAGGCGATGTGAAGTATTGTAATAATTTAGTAATACTGACGTCTCGCATTATTGAAGAAAATTTGAATGATTTAGACGTTGAATATCTTTCACAGCACATTAAAGATGGTAATGTTGTAGATGAAATGACTAAGGACAAGGTAATATATCTAAAAAAAAACAAGATTCCTAAACTAGATGTTAAGAACGAAACACAGAAAAGGCGTCTGTGTGTTGGTATAGCTAGATTCTATGTAAAGATAGCACACATATTTGCGTCGATTTTAAAGACTATCAATCCAACAATATCGTATGTTGATAACAAGGGAAATGCCGGAGAAACCAGCTTGATGGATAAGCATAAATTACCAGAGGATGCAGATATGAAAATGAATACCATAAGTTTATGTAGCAAGCGGTTAGATACTCTAGTAAATAATAATAATTATGATATTAATAATAAGAAGGAGGTTATTGTAAATCCTGATTATTGCAATATGAATGCCGATAAAAACAATGCTACTTTGCTTGATGAACCTGGTATGGTTGAGTTAGAGAAATTATACAACGATAAATATGATTATGATAAAGGAGGATATATTGGAATGAGCGATACAATGAAAAATAAGTATAAGCGCGACTTGGAAATATTCTACAAGGCGTTTTCCGATAATAGCGAACCATTTGATTCTAAAAAAATAAAGAAATTCAGCGATATAAAATTGCGAGAGCATCATAAGAAAAAAGGTTGCTCGGAAGGCGAAGACGGCGAGTATCTTAAAAAATACAAGGGGGAGTTAAAGGATAAATTATACGGAGACTATGCGAACCATGTAAAGAAAATGATGGATAATACCAAGAAAAATCAGGACCAACTTCTTTCTGTTATAGATAAATTATTTGTATTTGTAAATATTACAGATGAAACAAAGAAGGATAAAAAGGTCATTATGATAAATCCAACACTAACAGAAACAACACTGCAAAATGTGGTAGAAGAATCGCGAAGAATAATTATGAATTTATATATTACTTGTGAAAAGGATTTCCTAAAGGGGCTTGAGATATTCGAGGCGATAGTGGAAAAACAGATAAGCGACACTACAATGGAGAGAATTAATAATTTACCGATTCACCGAGAGCAAATAGCAAGGGCCAGACTCGAACACAATGAAATAGAAAAAAAAGAACGCGACGATAAGGAACGCGACGATAAGGAACGCGACGATAAGGAACGCGACGATAAGGAACGCGACGATAAGGAACGCGATGAAAAGGAACGCGATGAGAAGGAACGCGATGAAAAGGAACGTAGCGAAAATAACGAGAATGACGATGACGATAAAGAGATGACGGAAGATGACGATATATCTAAAAATAAACAGAAGGATAATGATGGCAACGACGATGGCGATAATAAAGAGCCTGTTAACAAAGAAAAGGGAGATGAAGAGAAATCAATATTTGATAGAATAATGAGACGAGGTGATAATGTTGAGAATCAAGACAAAAAGGTTGACGCGGACAAAAATGTTGATGCGAACCAAAAAAAACCCGAAGACAAATCTATATTTGATGGAATAATAGGTAATAGAAATGGCATCCAAGAAAAGAAGGATGTCAACCAAGAAAAGAAGGATGGCGATAACCCAACCTTTATGAACGCATTTATTGGTAGATAAATAAATTATAACAAAAATAATTTATTTATTCTTAGATTTATCCTCAATTCGTTTGAGTAAATCCTGATTGTATATAAGATTACCAGTTGGTTTGTATGATTTAATTTCCTTATATTCTTTTTTATTACCTCCTATAGGAATATTATTTGTTGAATTCAAAATGAATGAATTCGGATTAGTATCATCCTGTTTATCCTTTTTAATTAGTTTGTTACCATAGCCATCAATATTGACGCCTGTTTTTTTCTTCACTTCGTTTCTCACATAATGAGGAATCCAATGCTTCCACGATATCAATAGAAGATTAGGATGCGTATATCTTAATATAAACCCATTATCTTTTAGCTTATCTATACAGAATGCAATACATGCGCCGTGGTCGTATCTCGGGACACCTATCATCATTTCTGGTATAAGATACCAACAATGCTGATTCGTGGTATGCTGTCTTGACGTTACATTAATTTTGTTGTGTATTCTTGCTAAAATCTTGTTGTATATTGAAAGTGTATTCAAATCATGTTGTTTTTTCTTCTCATATAGGTCATCAAGGTTAATTTGTAAATTATCATCAGTCTCATCTCCTAATGTAAATATTGTCTCCATAATTAACATTATTACAGAAAAAAAGATTACAAATAATACTATTAATACTATTAATAATAATACTATTAATAATAATACTATTAATAATAATACTATTAAATAAATAAATAGATTACTATCTAATGACTATAAAACATTTAGTTTTTAGTGGAGGTGGTCCTGCCGGACTTGTCTTGTATGGTGCAGCAAAACAATTGAATAATGTATATTGGAATCTTAATAATATTGAAAGTATATACGGCACCTCTATCGGCGCGTTTATTGGTATTATAATATCTCTAGGATATGACTGGGATGTAGTTGACGACTATCTTATTAAACGTCCATGGAATAACATTTTAAACATAGAACCTTTTACAGTAATAAATGCCTACCATACAAAGGGGTTGATCAATCAAACTTTTATAACAGACGCAATATTACCTTTACTAGAGGCAAAAGGATTGAATGTAGATACAACATTCAAAGACTTATATGAATATAATAAAATAGATATACATATCTTTACTACAAATCTTAACGGGGAGCAAATGAGCAACGTTGATATCTCTTATAAAACACATCCAGATTTGTCGGTTATTAAGGGTATTTCTATGACTACCGCATATCCCTTCATATTTTGTCCCGTTATTGAAGATGGTAACTGTTATGTAGATGGTGGGGTATTAAATAATTTTCCAATTGTGGACTGTTACAATAATAACCAATGCGATGAAAAAGAGATATTAGCTTTTAACTCATGGACAACTACAACAACAGCAACAACCGCAACAAATAATCTTCGTGATGATTCTACATTATTTGATTATTTTATCATATTGTTCAAGAAGATAAATCGTGAAATTCGTTCAGAAACTATGGAAATTAGTAATCTAGTAAAATGCGATATTGATATAACTAAAGGATTTCAGTGCTGGATAGACACAATTGAGTCACAAGATTATAGAGAGGAACTGATAAATACTGGTGTAGAAAAAGCCGATATATACATTCATAGTAAGATTATAAACGGCAACGAAAATATATGCTTACCTTCACAAGAACCGATAATTGGAAATAATTCTGATATTTCAAATAATCATATGATATAACTTCTAAAGCGACTTTTCAAGGAATAATTTAAGCGTATCTAAATCGGGTTTGGCGTCATATTCAATAATTTGTTTCTTATTTACCAGTTTTATCGTTGGATATCCTTCCACTTTAAATTTCTCTGCAACAGCAGTCTCCTTATCACAGTCAATCTCAATGAACTTTATCTTTGTTCCATTAACACCTGAATCACCAATCTCCTGCTTAAGCTCATTCCATATAGGAAATGCGGTTTTACAGTGAGGGCACCAAGAAGTGTAGAAAAAATACAAATCCGCATAATTATCTTCACTACCAGTGTCTTCAATGTATTCTTTATTAGCCGCGTATTGATTGCTAAATTTAGGGCGAATATATACAACGTAGACGTATATAGCAACACAAATGAAAAGCATAGCGCACGCTAATACGATGAGAAAATGTTTGCTAGATAATACCTTAGATAATGATGATTTCGATAGAATTTGTGCCATTATATATATTATAGAATAATAATAGAATATATATATTAACGAATTAAAGCAATAGCTTTACGTATAAAGTTTAAAGAATATTTTTCAATTAGTATAATGCTATTTCTATCACGAGATGGAAACTATATTGAGATAAATAAGTCAAATTATGTAAATGATATAATGTATTACCAAAGAATTATGATTGTTCGTGGATATAAAACCACACAATATCACAATGATACAAATAATAAATTGGTTGATATTGTAAAACGGAGATAGGAAGTTCTATGTTGGATATAATAGTTTTCTTATCTTATTATAATGGTAAAGAACAAAACTCGTAAATATAAGAAAACGAGAACATATAAGAAAAACGAATTCTCTAGTGGGGATGGAATGTTGACTGCCGTTTGGGGACCGAGTATGTGGCACTATTTACACACCATGAGTTTTAACTACCCCGTAAAACCAACAAATGATGATAAGCAACATTATAAGAATTTCATATTAAATCTCCAGAATGTTTTGCCGTGTCGTCATTGTCGTGAAAATTTAAAAAGGAACTTCAAAACTAATCCTCTTAAGAGGAGTGATATGAAGGACCGAAATACATTTTCCCGTTATGTGTATACATTACACGAAACCATAAACAAAATGTTGGGTAAAAAATCTGGACTTAGTTATGGCGATGTTAGAGAAAGGTATGAACATTTCAGGGCAAGATGTTTAATTAATAATCCTAAAATGCTAAAAAACACAAAGACGCGTAAGAAAGAGAGTGGCTGTACCCAACCATTATACGGTAAGAAATCAAAATGTGTTATTAAAATAGTACCACACGACACAAAATGTAAAACTATGAACATTGATAAAAAATGTATTCTGCGTAAATAGAATATAATAGTTATAAATGTTTATTAATAGGATATCGTTATCATATTAATATTGTAAAATTAATATTGTAAAATTACATACCAAACTGGCTAAAGTCGGCTAAGATAGGTCTCGGAAGTCTGCCATCATTATTTGACGAGTAATTTGGGACTTTCTTGCACTCAAACGAAGGCTCAGGGCATCGGGCGCACGGAGGGCACGGAGGACATTTTTCTTGTCTTGGACAGGCCTGAACGGTGGGACACGCCGGGCAAACTGGTGGAACCATTTGCGATTTAAGCATGTATAAGTCCTTATCGCCTGGAGGAATCGCGCTATTGCCACTCATATTCTCATCATCTTCCATCTGTTCCGCTCCTGTTTCTAGCAGAGTTCCGTATTCAATTCCACCTTTCAATGTAGTTGACTCTGACGCGGTATCAACATCATTCGCCGTGTTTGAGCTACCCTCACTCGCGTCTGGAGAACTATCTAACCCTTCACGCATTGAACCTCCTAAACAATTAGATAACACAAAAGCCCCCAAAATTATTAAAAACATTAATAATTTGTTAATCTTTGCCATATAGATTATGTATGGAAAAAATTAATAAGATTGTTAAATTAAAATTGAACTATTATTTGTGTATAATAATATCATATGACAATAATGGCTGGCGGTAAAAAAATACCAATAGTATTGGAGAAATATTATAATGACGACGATATCTTGGAAATAGGCGTAGATGAGGCTGGACGCGGTCCAATGTTAGGGCGGGTTTACAGTGCGGCGGTAATATTGCCAAAAACAGATGATTTCCACCATCATTTGATGAAAGACAGTAAAAAATTTACTTCACATAAGAAGATTACCGAAGCCGCGAATTATATAAAGGAAAATGCGATTGCGTGGAGCGTAGCTTATTCAACTGAGAAAGAAATAGACAGTATCAACATTCTACAGGCAACGTATAAGGCGATGCATTCGGCAATTCGTAATTTAGACGGTCTTGATATAAATAATTTCAAATCATACCACTTATTGGTTGATGGTTGTAATTTCAAACGCTACACTCAATATAGTGATATGAAAGGAATAGCCAATATATCACATACATGCATTACGGGTGGCGACAATAAGTATTCTTCCATCGCTGCCGCCTCCATTCTGGCTAAAACAGAACGCGATCTATACATTGAATCGCTTTGTCTAGAAAATCCTACTCTGGACGAGAACTACTCCATTCTGAAAAATAAGGGTTACGGGACAAAGGCACATATTGACGGAATAAACGCACACGGTATTACTGAGTTTCATCGTAAATCTTTCGGTATATGTAGAAATTTCTAGGATATTATAGAAATATTTAAAAATTATAGAAATATTTAAAATTGAAAAGTATTAAATACTATTGTTGAAAACAGAACAATTACAATGGCTAGTATTGTTATGAACACAAATCGTGTTCATGATGGATGTAATTATTATCTAATGTGTAGAATTAGTAATGGTGAGTGGGTGTCTTTCCTGAACAAGGCATTTGTATTACATTCAAATAATGGAAAATTACACGGACAGTTCTTGTCATCATCGTGGTTTAAGAAGCAAATACAATACAATGAGTCATTAGATGTTCTGATTGTTAGACTACCGCACCGCGATTCAACGTTTCATCCTGACATAACGATAACAGCCGATATGTTATCCCAGCGATTAACTGAGTATGAAAGGGATAATCGCTGCACCGAATATGTAAATTATGAGGAGCTTGATTTTGTTGCTATACATAAGCACTATCGGTGCGATACAATAAAATACACTTGTAATATGATAAACGAGCGTAATTCTGGCGATAATAGAAACACTGTAACTGACGAATCTATTTTCGGTACGCATGGCGAATCTAATATTAATATGACGTTTGAGATGCTGAACGAGATGGATTCCCTTGTTAATGTAAATATAATTGATAATAGTAATATTGATACTCTAAATGAATGTCTAGATATACCACGACTTTCTAGAAACGACGGATCGTGGAACATATACCGAAATAGTTTTTCGGACACAAATAATGACCCCGTATATTATATTACATGTCCTCACTTTACTCTAATTATATAGACAATGTTGAGATTGCTAGAGTTTGATGTGATGCGTATTTGTATTTATTTTTATTTCTATAAAAAATTGAATATTCAATATAATATTAATATAACTTCAAAATGAAGCTCCTTGTATTTGATACCGAGACAACTGGACTGCCTAGCGGTCGCAATATATCCGTAAAGGATGTTGATAAATGGCCGCACATCATCCAGCTCAGTTATATTCTATACGATACTGAGCTAAATAAAACGTGTTCTTGTGTAGATGATATCATTAAACTAGACGAGGACGTTGATATCTCGGCGAAGAGTATTGAGATGCACGGAATCACGCGCTCCACGAGTATGCGCAAAGGCATTCCAATCGCGGAGGCAATTCATAATTTCAACAATGCGTTGCGAGAGGCGGATTGGGTTATCGCGCACAATATTTCGTTTGATAAGCAAATGATTATGGTAGAATCAAACCGGTTGGGCATTGACCAGCATTTCTCGTATGGAAATGGATACGGAATTAAAGAATATTGTACGATGAGAAATTCTGTAAATGTATGTAAAATCGAAAAAGAAAGCGCTTCTGGTAAAATATTTTATAAATTTCCCACGCTTACTGAATTACATATGCATCTCTTTGAATTCACACCAAAAAATACACACGATTCAATGTCAGACGTTCTCATTTGTCTGAGATGTTACTATGTTCTCGTAAACGAAGAGGATGTGGTAACTAAAGGATGTGGTATCATCCGAAAATTATATAATCTATATTGTACTTAGTTTGTGTATACGAAAAATATGCGTATACAAAAACAAACATACTAATTATAAGGTAGCGTGAGCAATTAAAATAAATATTTTTTAACGTAAAAAAAAGAACCACTTAGGCGGAGCATGTCTCACATACTTCTTCATCCTGTTGAATTTTAGTGGGGTCAATGGTGAACTGCTGTGGCTGATGGCGCGGTTTTCTCCTAAGATAGTATAGTCCCGTTTTGAGACCTTTTTTCCATCCGTAAAAATGCATCGCCGTTAAAGACTTATAGCTAGGATCTTCCTGCCAGAGATTGAGACTCTGTGACTGGCAAATGAATGCGCCTCGGTCAACCGACATATCAATAAGGTGTTTCATAGGAATCTCCCATACAATCTTATATTTCTCTTTAATATTCTCTGGAATACCGTCAATATGCTGAATGCTTCCCTTATTCAAGATAATGTTATTTTTTAGGTCCTCCGTCCAAAGACCCAATTCAACCAACTCCTTCATCAAATGCTTGTTCGCCAGAACGTAATCGCCAGCAAGGGTTCTTCTGGTGTAAATATTGCTAGTATACGGTTCAAAACATTCGTTGTTTCCCAAAATCTGCGAGGTTGATGCGGTTGGCATTGGCGCTAGCAGAAGCGAGTTGCGAATGCCGTGCTCCTGAATACTCTTTTTAAGCGTCGTCCAATCGTATCGCTCAGATGGAGTAACATTCCACATATCGAATTGTAAAATTCCCTTTGATGCGGGTGATCCAACGAAGGATGAGTATGATCCGATAACATTCTTATCTGTAATATCAAGTTCTGCTCTAATCGGCTTGACTTTGTTTACGATTTCATTAGTCTTCTCATTCAGATTACATTTGTATGTGCGACAATCTTTTTCGGTTGTTTCAAAAACATCAATTCTGTATTGGTCATCGTATTTGTCCATACTAATAACAGCAGTCATTGCGTCTTTTCTAGATATTGCGATTTCGTTAGAGCGTTCTAGTGCGGCATGATAGATTGTCTCAAAAATTAATTTATTCACGTTGATTGCCTCTGCGCTGTGATACGGAATATCCATCATAGCAAATACATCGGCCAACCCTTGTACACCGATACCAATAGGGCGATGAAGTAAATTGCTGCGTCGTGTTTTTTCAGTAGGGTAGAAGTTTACATCAATAATCTTATTTAGATTGGCGGTTACCACTTTCGTTACGCTATGAAGATGTTCATAATTGAAGGTTTTATCTGCGTTCACAAATTTACTTAGTCCAATACTCGCAAGATTACACACTGCAGTCTCCTCATCATTACTATATTCAATGATTTCGGTGCAAAGATTACTAGATTTGATTACACCAAGATTCTTCTGATTACTTTTTTCGTTTGCAGCATCCTTATACAATAGATACGGAGTTCCAGTTTCCATCTGCGAATCCAAAATCTTATACCATACGTCTCGCGCTTTTACACGCTTGTTCATTTTACCCTCGGACTCATACTTGTTATAGAGTGCGTTGAATTCTTCACCGTAACAATCGGATAGTCCCGGACACTTGTCCGGACAAAATAGACACCACTCCAAGTCTTTCTCAACCTTTTCCATAAACAGATCAGGGATCCAAAGCGCGTAAAATAAATCGCGCGCGCGCATCTCCTCGTCGCCGTGATTTTTCTTTAGGTCAAGAAAGTCCTCAATGTCGCTGTGCCATGGCTCCATATAAATCGCAAAGGACCCGTTTCGCTTTCCTCCACCCTGGTCAACATACCTAGCTGTCTTATTGAACACCTGTAACATAGGGACGATACCATTTGATGTTCCGTTTGTTCCGCGAATGTGAGTTCCTGTTGCACGAACGTTGTGAATATGCAGTCCAATACCGCCAGCCCACTTTGAAATATTGGCACATTCTTTGAGAGTGTTGTAAATCCCCTCAATACTATCGTCTTCCATTGATAGGAGGTAGCAAGAGCTCAGTTGGGGGCGCGGGGTTCCGGCATTATACAGTGTTGGTGTGGCGTGAGTGAAATATTTTTGAGACATTAGATCGTAGGTTTCTTTCACAGCGTCCAGATCGTCAAAGTGAATTCCAATGGATACGCGAAGCCACATATGTTGGGGGCGCTCCACCACCTTTTTATCAACTCGCATCAGATAGGCTCGCTCCAGCGTCTTAAATCCAAAATAGTCAATTTCAAAATCCCGATTATAATCAACAAGATTATCAAAAAAATCTTTATTTTTCTTTATAATACTCCACACATTGGCGTCTATAATAGGAATGTGTTTATCGTGAATATCTTTGAACTCATAAAGAAGCTCCATCGTCTCGGAAAACGAAGCCAGTGTATTTTTATGATTATTAGACACGATAATTCTGCTGGCCAAACTTCCATAATCAGGATGCTTCGTGCACATAGACGCACATTGCTCAGCCGTAAGCTCGTCAATTTTGGTAGTCGATATATCAGGATATAGCTGCTCAATAACGTCCATCACGAATTGACTATAATTTAGTTTAAGCTTTGGTTCCATATTGTTTCCCAGATTTTTAACACGGTTTAAGATTTTATCAAAAGAAATATCTTCAAATTTGCCATCTCTTTTCATAACACGCATTTCCTGGTCAGTCATATAAATATATTATATAGTTAATTTTAAATAGTTGTTCTTAAATATTCTATATCAGGTTAGATATCTATTGTAATTGATCTCTTCACAGGAAGAGCAATTACCTTTTGCAATATGATGTTTTCTTTCACAGGTTCAGGAATAACAGGTTCAGGAATAACAGGTTCCAGAATAACTGGTTCATTAATAACTGGTTCCAGAATAACGGGTTCCGGAATAACTGGTTCCAGAATAACGGGTTCCAGAATAACAGGTTCCGGAATAACAGGTTCCGGAATAACGGGTTCCTGATTATTTTTATTAACGATGGTTGCAACACCGTTGTTCAAAATAATACTACATGTCTTTTCTTTTACTTCCTCGGTTTTTTTACGTGTATTGGGTGCGCGATGTTGATGTCCCGACACGCGCTCCTCTTCAATAGAATCCCATATGTCTTTTAAAACGTGTTTTGTAGAATTAAACCAAAATTTATTTCTTAAAACTAACACACAGCTTATCTCGTCTAGTTTCCAATACATATTTCGCAACCACACCTTCTCTCTGTGTTTCTCCATAATATCCTGTTCCCACATCTCATATTGTTGAAATGTTTGATATAACGGAGCATATTCGTATATGGGTTTTTCATTCTGAATAAAGCAAATAATAATACCTTTAATGTTTTCGGTTTCTGTAAAATTAAAACATCCATCTGACATAAAATCGTTGTATGATTCATATTCAATAAATCTTGTTTCAAGAAAATCACATTCGTTTAGGTTACATACCTCCATTTGGACCTGCATTTGTATCCAATATTCTAATTTCGGAATCCCGGTTATTTCACGATTGAAAATATTTTTAACCTCCAACATACGACCATATCTCTTTGAGTTAATATCAGTGTTGATGCCGTCTGGCGAAGCGGCCAGATATGGAATGTGTTTATGTGGAATACAACCAAACTCAGTGACCTTTGTATTGTAGTGGTTCTCATACCACTCAATAGAAACATCCTCGTATTTCTGCCCCCAATGCATAGGCGATTCCATATTTACACGATTGTATTTTTCAAGATCAACTGGTTCGCATTTATCATATATGATTTGGTTTTTCGCTTTTTCGCTTCCATAAGCTTTCCATATGCTACTTGCGGTAAGAACTGTTTGTCTAAATAAATACCATTCGTTCGTTCGCTGTTCCGGTTGCGGAATATTTTTAAGATAATTTAACTTTGTAGTCATAGCGATAACATTTGGTAATTTCAAAATAATACTGCGGTTGTAGGACCGACGAGGATTGTGTACTGTATAATAATGCCGCATACCCTCGTTTACCGCACGTTTTATAAGATAATCTGGTTTATCTGTGTCCTCTAATTGAATCTGTATGAGGTTAGTAACCTCGTCTATGATGATATCATGGAATTTTGGCTTCGCATAGAGCATCGGTTCCGACATAATAAGATTGTCAATCAGTATAATTATTCCTTCCAGAAGTTCATCGTAATCTTCCGAAACAATGTCGGTCATTTGTTATTATATGTAATTATCTTTAATATAAATACATCAATTTTCTAGGAATTACTCTCTTTAACTGTCTCTTTTTTGCGACGCGGTTTTTTGTCTTTTGGGTCCTTTTTCTTTTTACTATCTGGGGTAAGATGTTTGATCGTAGAAGTCCGTTTGTCGCTGCGTTTTAGTGTAAATTTACGTGTAGTAGGATTAAATGTTAATGAAGGAATTGTTTTAATAAGACCAGCGTCTTTATCATATGTAACATCTTTTATGCTGGTAAGACGTTTTCTATCCATAGCAGTAATGAGATATGTTTCTAATTCTTTTTTTTCGTCCAACGTAATGTCCTTTACGATTGAGTAATCTGCTGTATAAATTTTAATTTTAGCAATTTTTGCTGTTTTATTCAGCTTACTCCACGGCTCTGCTTTATTTTGGTTTAGTTCTTTATCTAGCATTATACCAATATCAACTTCGCTTGTGTCTGTTGTGCTATTATTTGTCTGTTTATTCCCAGTTATAAACATAGTTTTATACCGGATATCTTTAAGCTCTTGACACGTTTCATCTTTATTCATTTTATTATAATAGCGAGTTAAGTTTAACCTCTTTTTTATATGCTAATAATTAGTTTAAAAAATATACTAGCAGTATATGAAGCAAATATCTATTACCGGAAAACATAATATTAACCTTGTTAATGGTAATAAACATAATGAGTTCAGGAATGTTGCAACCTACGAAGAACCGCCTATATCAGAACAAATCCATCTAGTTAATAAGTATTTTATGAATGTTGACGATGAAAACTCGCCACATCTTAAGGGGGAAATTACACGTAAAATAAACGGATATAAATCACAAGATGTTAAAAAGGATGTATACGATGCGAACAAGCTAGTGAATATGGATAATGTGCTAGAGAAATTAGTAGCATGTAAGCTTAAATGTTATTACTGTCGCAATAAGGTAAAAGTTTTGTTTACAAAGGTTCGTGACGACCAACAATGGACGCTTGACAGAATAGACAACGACATATGTCACTCTAATTCAAACACAGTAATATGTTGTTTGAAATGTAATTTACAGAGACGCGTGAAGAATTCAAACGATTTTGTTTTTACAAAACAACTAAAAATTAAAAAGGTGTGAGTAAATATAATTTATATTTTTCAATTATATTTTTACATTTATTATTCAATAATATTGTGTTGTGTTATTTAAATGGATGAAATGGAGATAATTATATGGACTGATGGGAGTAAGCCAGAGCGCTCGTGTAAAGAGGACAATCCATGTGATAAACAATCCATAGAAAGGGTGTATGATGGTTCTATTAATAAGAGGGAGGACGCAAATAATAAATTAAATGAGCGGGAGCTTGTTAAACAGGTGTGTGCAAACCCATTCTTTACAAACGATTCTTATCATGATATTATAGAAAAACAAGAGCAGTTTCTCATACCAAAAAATTCCAATTACGGTGATTAAAATATCATCTTTTATTATAATGGCTTCATTGAACTACCCTCTTCCCCCCAATAACATACCAGTATTAAATATTGATGACTATATGCGAGGGGAACAAATTTCGCCATCTGGATATGGTGTGTATAAGGTATTAGATCATCCAGATAAATTATTGAAGATAATGAATTTATTTGATGCTCCAGATGACGCAATTCACGAGGAAAATCCGTGGACAGAGTTTAAAATGTCCCATATTGCCGTAGAAATAGGAATTGGAGCTAAAATATACGGATATTACGTTGAAGGCAGGGATATACATATGATAATGGAGTTAATTGAAGGGACGCTTTTAAAAAACACATCAACAAATGAAGATATTTACAATAAGGTCTTGAAAGTCGCAGAGTTGTTAATAGATAATGGAATCCAAAACTATGATATGAATGGAGGTAATATAATAATTCAGACTGACGGTAGTATTAAAGTTATTGATTATGGAGAGGCATATGAAATATCTAAATTGACCGATACGAAAAAACAGAAGCTAATTATTAAAATGGCAAGATATGCGAAACCACACGATGATTCAGAGAACTCTCAAAGCGATGAAATGTCTAAACGGTTAGCGAGTAAGTTAAGTAAACTTAATAAAGGGAAGGGTAGACAAAATAAAAAACCAAGGAGCATTAGACGTAAACGGAAGAGGTCTGTGAGGAGGAAGTCTGTGAGGAGGAAGTCTGCGAGGAGGAAGTCTGTGAGGAAGAGACAATGAATATATCGCAATAAGTATTTAAAATAATGATTTAATAAGTATTCAATGACCTCATACACAACGCAAAATAGTTTACTGTTAAATAATTTAATAAAATTTTATGAGGAGGACGATAATCTAGAAGTAATGCTGAATATTATTAATGGAGAATCTCCAATCTCTCTGCGAATCGTTGATTGGTTTGTAACAAACTACGCAAAGCAGAAGTTCACAGTATATAATCTAGATGAAGGTCGTAGGTTTAAGGTGTACAATGATTACAAATTAAAATTAAAGGCGTATTCAAAGAAAAGATTTGATCCATTTTGTAGGTGGGATAGAATAACTATACCATACAAGAACGATACGATGATACAAACGACTATTGGACAATTAAATTTTTTTAAGTGGGCGCTTGAGAATGAGATCATCGCATATATAAAGGACAACTATGCAGATATTGAAAAGGACATGAATAATAGAAACAGTACATCCAAACGCCGGCTCACATTGACGAATAGTAAGACGCGGAAGAAGCGAGAGGAACTTTCCATATCAGCATCCAAAACTATTAAACAAGAAAATGTATCAGTTACAATTAAATTTGATTGATTGTAATAAATAGAATATAAAAGAAAAAAATAGTTTTTATTAATGGGAAACTCTGTATCTATTAATAAAATAAATTTTGAAGATGTTCAAGAAGCAATTAAAAAAGATTACGTAATAATAAACACACTCCCTTCAAGTAATCAGAAGTGTCTAATAGATAATACACTACCCGCCTCTATAGAAGTGACAAAGGTAAATACGTTGCTATCTTCCGGAAGAACAGAGAGTCACATAATACTATACGGAGAGAATTCAACAGATAATAGTGTATATTCAAAGTATAAACAACTTTCAGAACTAGGGTTTGATAATATACATATTTATTTGGGAGGAATGTTTGAGTGGTTACTTATGCAAGATATATATGGACACGATTTATTTCCAACAACAAAAAGGGAACCAAATCATCTTCAGTATAAGGGCAATAAAATAATAGATGTTAAAATGATAGAATAATGTTTTAATTAACAGAAACGACCTCCCTGTTGATCTCCGTCCTCGTCCATTGCGCGGTTAGCAAGTTCATCTGCGGCACAATTATTATTTCGTTTTACATGGATATACTGAATATTATCAAACTGTTGTAAAATGTTTTTCGCTTCATTGTAGAGAGGTTTCAGATTATCCGATTTAACCGCATAAGTTCCATTCAGTTGATTAATAACCAGAAGAGAGTCACCCTTTACAACCAAATTGGTTATTTTGTGTTCACTTGCTTTTTTAACACCCAAAATGAACCCCATATATTCGGCATAATTGTTTGTTTGAATACCGAGTGACTGTGAACCCTCGTACACAATTCTGTAGGACGAGTCGTAGATTACGTATCCACAACCTGCATGACCTGGGTTTCCGCGACTACCTCCATCAAACATTAACACGTGATTTTTAATGGTTTCCACATTAATATGATTAGTTATTTTATCAATAATCTCCTTGTTATACAGCTCCTCTGTTATATCGCCATTACCATTGACGATAATGTTTTTTTCATTCATATTTTCATTCATCCACTTTTCGTGGTATTCGTGGCATCGCTTCAAGTAGCTAAGCGGAATATTCTCTCCTGTTCTTGACCGCTTAGCTACTCGCTGCTCGGCTATTTCTGGTGTTGTTCTTATATATATGTAATTAATCTGGGGGATGTCGGTAATGAACTCGTCAAACCATCGGTTGTAAATCTCATAATTAATATTCTCTATTTTGTTGTCGTCGTATAAAAGTTTCGCAAACACCATCTTATCCGTCATTACGCTTCGTTCAGTGACTATATATTTGTATCCCTTCTTAATTGCCTTCTGTAGTTGCGAGAGACGCGTAATATAAGCCATCATCTGAAACGAGAATGCGTATTTCTCCTGATTTTCGTAATACTTTTCAATAATGTTGTTGCCATTTTCGTCGGTTATGGACTCCCATTCATTGACTGGTTCAAGTAGAAAGTGAACGTTTTTATTATCACAGAATCGTTCTTTCAATAGCTTAATTACGGTTGATTTTCCAGAACCAATATTCCCCTCAATGGAATAGATGTGTTGCGTCATATTGTAATTCTTATATATTATCTTTTATTAAATCAATTTTAAAATTGAATTAATAATAACTATACTATTAAACACACAGATGGATTTTAATCAGTGTAAACTAACAAAGACCGAATGGAATAGCATTGAGATTCCTCTATCAGAAAAAGATAAATATATTAATAATCTTATTATCGGTGGATTTAACCATGTTAATATTTCACTAAATAAGAGCATTTCGCTAATTTCATTTCTAAAAATCACCTCAACCGAAATATTGGACGATTATGTCTACTGCAAATATCTTCAAGTCGACATTACCAATATTGCAAAACAATATGGGATTGATTATTTGACAACTATTAAAAATAGCGACATCACTATTAAAAAGGCGGATGCGATTCGTTTTAATAATACAGATAAACAATTAGCACAGCAGAAGAATGATATTATAGAGTTTGTTATAATCAGGCTTATATCCAAATTATATAAGCATCATTCAAAAAAAGAGAAAAAATGGGTATTCTATTACTATACGCTATCTAAAATGATTACGTTTAATTTTATAGGGTTCAATAATAATCTGAAAAAGAATACGACTATTATTCTGGAACATCTTCGCAGTGATATTGATTATACCGAGGTTATTAGACGAGGGACGGAGATTATTGAGAATAACACGTATCTGTTTCAGTATTCGGATGATAAATTATACGATCACCAGAAGGAGCTATTCACATATTGTAAGGACCCGAAACCTAAGCTGATTCAGTATATTGCACCAACTGGTACAGGGAAGACAATGTCTCCGCTTGGTCTTTCCGAACATTGTCGCGTAATATTCGTGTGCGCGGCCAGACACGTCGGATTGTCCCTGGCAAAAGCAGCCATTTCAGCACACAAGAAGGTTGCCTTTGCGTTTGGCTGTAGCGACGCAGAAGATATTAGACTCCATTATTACGCCGCCAAAGACTATACAAAAAATAGGCGAACCGGTGGCATCGGTAAAGTAGATAATACGGTAGGAAATAAAGTGGAGATTATGATTACCGATATTAAATCATATTTACCAGCAATGTATTATATGTTGGCGTTTAACAAGAAGGAAGACATCATTATGTATTGGGACGAGCCGACGATTACGATGGATTATGACGAGCACGAATTTCACAGCATTATCCATAAAAACTGGACGGACAATCTTATTGAGAATGTAGTTCTTTCGTCGGCGACACTTCCGCAATTTGAAGATATGCAGGAGACGATTGGTGATTTTAGATCTAGGTTCGAAGACGCGCAGGTCCATACGATTGTTAGCCACGACTGTAATAAAAGTATTCCTATTATTAACAAGGCAGGATACGTGGAGATGCCTCATTTTATGAGCAAACACTATGAAGATATTCGGCGAATTGTTTCACATTGTAGTAAATACAAAACGTTGTTGCGCTACATTGATTTTGAAGAGGCAATTTCATTCATAATGAAGGCGAATGAACTAGAGGTATACCATTCATCCAGCTACTCTCTATTGCGTAATTTCCACGATATTAATGATATTACAATGTCAAATATCAAATTGTATTATTTAAAACTACTGGGTAATATTATTCCGGATAAGTGGGAATCCTTGTCTTCTTCGCTAGAAAAGAAGATGTATCACAAATCCACTATACATATGGTTACTGGGGACGCACATACATTAACAAACGGACCTACTATATTTCTCACCGAAGATGTTAATAAGATAGCGAGATTCTGCCTACAGGAAGCCAATATTCCCGATGCGATTACAAGGAATATTCTTGAAGTCATTAAATTTAATAATAATATTAAAAGTAAGATTAATGTCTTGCAAAAATTGTATGAAGACGGAACAAAGGATGACGAAAACAAAGAGAAGAAAATGGCGGACGGGCGAGTTAGCTCTGAAATGCATCGCCTAACTCAAAATATAAAGGAGCTAGAGCAATGTATAAAGTCGGTTGAGTTGGAAAAGCAGTATATTCCAAATAGTGAAACGCATCTAAGAAAATACCGCGCTACAATTGACGGCACGCAAATTCCGTTTACATGCGATATTACAGAAGAGGTGATTGAAAATATTATGCTTATTGATGACGTAGAAGACATATGGAAAATTCTCCTGATGATGGGTATTGGTGCGTTTATGCTACACAACAGCGATAGCTACATTGAGATTATGAAGAATCTGGCCCAAGAGCAGAAACTATACATGATTATTGCTTCTTCGGATTATATATATGGAACAAATTACCAGTTTTGTAATGGTTATATTAGCAAAGATATGGGGCTGATGTCGCAGGAAAAATGCATTCAAGCAATGGGAAGAATCGGCAGAAACAAACTGCAACACAAATATAGCATTCGGTTCCGCGACGATGGACTAATTTACAAGCTGTTTAATGAGGAGAAAGATAAACCCGAGGTAGCAAATATG
>ERZ651776.2281-NODE-2281-length-21184-cov-2.820012_pt1 | contig 21184 bp, 19 predicted proteins | sample MGYA00514761_ERZ651776 | MGnify/ENA metagenome assembly ERZ651776 | reverse complement strand
GATTTTGCAGTCTTTAGACTTTGCAGAACTGTACCGCCAGCATGGGTGTGGTTTGCAGATTGGTGGCTCAGACCAATGGGGAAATATTACTGGGGGGATCGATCTGACCCGTCGCTTACATAGCGCACAGGTATTTGGACTGACGCTACCCCTGGTCACAAAATCGGACGGCACCAAGTTTGGTAAGACCGAATCGGGCACGATTTGGCTCGATGCCGATAAAACGTCGCCGTATGCCTTTTACCAGTTTTGGCTGGGCACCGCAGACGCCGACGTGTATCGCTTTTTGCGTTACTTCACGTTTTTATCGCTGTCAGAGATCGAGGCGGTAGAGCGAGCGGATAGTGAGCAATCAGGTCGACCCGAAGCACAACGGTTATTGGCTCAGGAAGTAACGCGTCTGGTGCACGGTGACGACGGCTTAAGTGCTGCAGAGCGGATTACCGAGGCGCTTTTTTCGGGCGACCCCGGTGCGTTGGCTGAGCCTGATTTAGAGCAGCTTGCCCTCGATGGCCTGCCCGCAAGTCGACTGAATCGACAGGACCTGCCGCCCACCTTCAGTCAGTTGCTCAATCAAGTAGAACTGGCAACGGGCAAGCAAATTAAGGATGCTTTGGCCCGGGAGGCTGTTCTCGTCAATGGCCAGCCGGTAGTGGGCGGCCAAACCGTCACCTGCGACACCGCCCTTGACCCTCATCGCGCGCTGCATGGCCGTTTTCATCTTGTTCGCTTTGGCAAAAAGAAGTATCACCTGTTCACCGAGCATGACTAGCCCCTGGGTAGTAGCGAAGCGCATTGCGCCAGGCGAGCGTGATGTCATCGATCATCTATTTGTTGTCACAGGCTAATTGATGTCACAGGCTAAAACCGCGTCAGCCGATACAATCTTACTAGCGCAAATCCAATCCGACTTGCAGACGGCGACCGCGATGTTGAGCGCACTGACGCCGGGCATTACCATTTTTGGGAGTGCGAGGACCGCACCCGAAGATCCTGCCTTTCGATGTGCTGAGCAGCTTGGCCGTGGGCTCGCTGAGGCAGGTGTGCCGGTGTTAACCGGCGGTGGCCCCGGCATTATGGAGGCGGCCAATCGCGGGGCGGCGGCGGTCGGCGGTATTTCGGTTGGTCTGAACATCGAGCTCCCTTATGAGCAGGCCGCTAATCCGCACCTAACGCACCAGCTCCACTTCCACCAGTTCTTGACCAGAAAACTGATGCTGACTCGATACTCACGGGGGTTCGCCGTGTTTCCAGGGGGGTTCGGCACGGCGGATGAACTGCTGGAACTGCTCGTCGCTTTTCACACTGATCGTGGCGTGAGAAAACCGATGGTGTTGATCGACAGTGCCTTTTGGGGAGGCTTAATCGATTGGTTTCGCACGGAGTTGGGCTCGCGACACATGATTGATTTGCACAATACCGACTTTATTCAAGTGGTTGACGACGAGGTGGCCGCCTTGAAAATATTGTTGGGTGAAGCGCTGGATTTTCAGCGCGCGGGGCCCAAGGAGTGACGGTGTGGTGGTCGGCTCATGTGGCCCGTCAAAATTACGCTCGCATAGGCCGAGTTGAAGTGCGTCGATGCCTGTTTTTGACCGTTGCGTCTGTCGGGAGCGATTAATGTTACCGGTTATTTTTGGTTTATCAGGTCCAGCGTTAACCCCCGATGAGCGTGCTTTTTTCACGGGGGCTAACCCCGCGGGTTACATTTTATTTGCGCGCAATATCGAGACGCCGAGTCAATTGCGGCGTCTGACTGATGCACTGCGCGCGCTATCGGGTCGAGACAATCTACCGATTCTGATCGATCAAGAGGGCGGGAGAATTGCGCGGATGGGTCCGCCCCATTGGCGCGCGTGGCCCGCCGCCGCCACGCTGAGTGACGCCACTGCGTATCGGTTCAGCGCGCGTGAGCGGGTGCAGTGTAATTACGAGGCATTGGGTCTTGAGTTGGCCTCGATGGGCGTGACGGTTACCTGTGCGCCGGTATTGGATGTGCCGCAAGCCGATGCCCATGACATTATTGGTGACCGCGCCTTTGGTGTGCGCGCCGATAGCGTCTCGCAACTGGGGAGGGCCTGCTTGCAGGGCTTGCACCTCGCGGGGATCGAAGGCGTGATTAAGCATATTCCCGGTCATGGTCGTGCGCGCAGTGATTCTCATGAGACATTGCCTCGGGTCGACGCCAGTGCCGCTGAGCTCTCCCGTGATAGCCAGCCGTTTGCGGATCTGTGTGACGCGGCGATGGCGATGACCGCACACGTGGTTTATGAGGCGTGGGATCCGCTCCACTGTGCCAGCGTTTCGTCGAAGGTCATTGAGCAGCAGGTCCGCGATCGACTGGGTTTCGAGGGGTTATTGATCAGCGACGATCTGGATATGAAGGCGCTCTCTGGGACCCTCGCCGATCGCGCGGCCGCCGTATTGCAGGCGGGTTGTGATATTGCCCTGAACTGTTGGGGGCGACTCGATGATATGGAGGCGATTGCTAATCGGGTGACACCGATGCCCCAGCAGAGCTTATCGCGGTTGGCGCAGGCCGCTGCACGCTTGAGTGTGACCACCGATACCCCCGCATTGCGCGCACGTATTGAGGCGTTACTGGCTCATCGCGACGCGCAATGAGCGCTGCGACGGCTCGGCCTTAGCGCCTGCCCACTGGCCTGTTGGTGCCGATTCCCTGCCGGCTGTATGGCGCGCATTCGGTGCTTTTTGGGGTGCATTGCAGCAATGATCCCCTACAATGGGGACATGAATTCACGGTTACTCATTCTTGTCATGCTTGCGTGTGTTTTTGCGGGCTGCGCTGCGCCAACAGCGCCGGGCGAGAAGGCTGGCGAGGCGCTGCCGGGCGGCTGGCAACCTTGTGGTAGCGAGCGCCCAAAAGTCTGCACCATGATTTACGATCCAGTCTGCGGACGGCGCGCAGATAACCGTCTCGATGACTACGCCTCCCCCTGTAACGCCTGCGCTGATGTGAATGTGACGGCTTGGCACCCAAAAACCTGCAAGGAATGATATGTCACTGACGAACCGCATTTTGCTGGCCATGGCGGCCGGTATCGCATTGGGATCAATGCTGGAGTGGCTGCTGGGAGTGATCGATCCGGCACATGGCGCCCATGCTTTTATTCAAGAGGGGTTGGTATTGGGTGCCTTTGACGTGGTGGGGCGCATTTTTATCGCCTCTTTAAAATTATTGGTGGTGCCGCTGGTGATGGTATCGCTGATTTGCGGCATGAGTTCACTGGGGGGAAGTAGCCGCATGGGGTCGATCGCCGGGAGAACCATCGGCCTGTATTTGTTGACCACCTGTGTTGCGGTCTCGCTGGGGCTAGGAGTCGCCTTATTAATCGGTCCCGGTAAGGGCGTGGCAACGATGGCCGCAGCGGCGTTTGAGGCAAAACCCCCACCCCCCCTCACCGATACGATCGTTAACATATTCCCAAGCAATCCCTTCAAAGCCATGGCAGAAGGCCAGATGTTGCAGGTCATCGTGTTTGCCTTATTGGTGGGGTTTGCCCTGACGCGAGCCGGCGATGCTGGAGAGCGCATTGCCCACTGGTTTCGGGACATGGAAGTGATTGTCATGAAAATGGTGGGGATACTCATCGAGCTGGCGCCTTATGGCGTTTTTGCGTTGCTCACGAAACTGTTTGCCACCATGGGTTTCGGCACTATTCTCGATTTGGCGGCATATTTCTTTACCTTGCTCGGAGTACTGATCTTTCATGGCTTAGTGGTGTATCCGAGCCTACTGCGTACTCTGACGGCACTGAATCCGGCGATCTTGTTAAGAAAGATGTGGCGCGTGTGGGCGTTTGCCTTTTCGACGGCGTCATCGGGCGCGACATTGCCGATCACGCTGCGCACCGTCGAAAAACGATTGGGTGTGAGTAAAAGTGTGGCGGGGTTTTCGGTACCACTCGGTGCGACCATTAATATGGATGGCACCGCCATCATGCAGGGCGTGGCCACCGTTTTTATTGCTCAGGTGTACGGGATCGATCTCACCGCAGGGCAGCTATTGATGGTGGTGTTGACCGCAACGCTGGCATCGATTGGCACGGCCGCAGTGCCGGGCGTGGGTTTGATTACCCTCGCGCTGGTATTGCAACAAGCCGGTTTACCCGTGGAGGGCGTGGCACTGATTATTGGCGTCGACCGCCTACTCGATATGGTGCGCACCATGGTTAATGTCACCGGTGATGCGACGGTTGCCACCATCGTGGCGCATCAAGAAGGGCAGTTGGATGAGGCGGTTTATCGAGATCCCGACGCCGATCATGACGGTGATCAGGCGCTGCCCGCAGTAGGAGGTCTGTCATGAGTTTAAAAGTGCGCGTCGTCCCCGTGACGCAATATCAGCAAAACTGTTCCATTGTTCAATGCGAGCAAACCGGACTAGCGGCCATCGTGGACCCCGGTGGTGATATTGAGCTGATTGAGGCGGCGGTGTCGGAAATGGGGGCAACCGTTGAGAAGATTCTATTGACCCATGGGCACCTCGATCATTGTGCGGTGGCGGATGTGTTGCGACAAAAATTATCGGTGCCCATGGAAGGTCCAGAGGAGGGCGATCGATTTTGGATCGACAAATTACCCGAATGGTGCCAGATGGCAGGGTTTCCCCATGCTGAGCCGTTTACCCCCGATCGTTGGCTCAACGATGGTGAGACCGTGACGGTAGGCGCGCAAACCCTCGAGGTGATTCATTGCCCTGGTCACACACCCGGCCATGTGGTGTTTTTACACCGTGAGCTGCAGCTGGCGTGGGTAGGAGATGTCATTTTTGCCGGCTCGATTGGCCGCACCGATTTTCCCCGGGGCAATCACGAACAGCTGATCCACTCCATTCGAGAAAAGCTCTTTCCTATCGGTGATGATATTCGCTTTGTGCCCGGGCACGGACCTGATTCCACGTTTGGCCGGGAGCGCGCGAGCAATCCCTTTGTTGCGGACCCTAACTTCGGTTAGGCCCGAGGGGGCCAGCGGGTATTTTTTGGGTTACCTCGCCCACCGAGTATTGGGTGTCTGACCTGCCGCTGCCGAGACCTGTGTGGAACCCTCCTCTTGGTCTAACTCACACTAGCTCTCGCTCGTCCCATCCCAGCTTCCTCTTATTTAAGAGAGCGGCTAAGCGGGTAGCAGCCGGTAACGCGTCAAGTTCGGCTGAGAAGGGTACCTTTGGGTTCGAGGTGTCCTCAGGCCGGCCTTCAGGGGGTGGGGTAGGCCACTCCTGAGAAGATGGTTGCCTCGATCTTGATAGTGCGCAGCGCGTCTGCCGGTGCGGTCATCGGGTCTTCCGCTAGCACGACAAAATCGGCTCGTTTGCCCGCACGGATCGATCCAATCTCATTCTCTCTGCCGATCACTTCTGCAGCGCCCGAGGTCACCGCCTTGAGGGCTGAGGCGCGTGACAGCCGTTCTGCTTTGAGCCCTTGTGCACCACTAATGGTTTGTCGCTCGCTCGCTGCCCAGACGAGTGTGAGGGGCGATAGCGGTGCCATGGGCGCATCAGAGTGCAGCGTGAGGGGCACACCATGGCGTTCGAGCGAACCTAACCGGGTCATTTGTGCCGCGCGATCGGGCCCCAGCCAACTGACCGCATAGGCCTCTGAGAGCAGGTAGTGATAGTAGGGATTCACCGATGCCTGCATGCCCAGTTGTCCCATTTGTGCGCTTTGTTGCTCGGTGCTGTAGGCGAGGTGTTCGACCGTGGCACGGTGGTCGGGCCTCGGAAAGTCTGTTTGCAGGCCTTTAATGAGCCGTATAAAACGATTGACCGCCGCATCGCCATTGGCATGTGCATGGAGTTGGAAACCAGCCTGCCAAAATACTTCTGCATAGGCGCGTAAGGCAGGTTCTGGCACCATCCAAACCCCTTTATGGCCATCCAGATAGCCGGGAGGACCCATTTGTGCGAGGCCAGAAAAGATCGCCCCATCAATCATCAGCTTAAAGTGATTGCCGACCGAGACACGGTCGTCGTTGTCCTGTTGCCAGCGCCGAATTTCGGCCAGTGCGTCTGTGGGGGATTTTTCTCGGGTCAAGAAATCAAGAATAATCGGGGTAAGAATCAGCCGGGTGGGCACGGGATAAGCGTGAGCGGCTGCGCGCACACCCGCAATTTCGGCCGTTGGGTTACCGTACACCCCCGTCCCCATATCCAAAGCGGTGGTCACGCCTGCTTGATGGAGCATGGCGAGAAAGTTAAACATGCCTCGTCCAAACCGTTCCGGCGCAAATAAGAAGCTGAGCTTGGGAATGACGGCTTTGAGACCGTTCTCATAAAAATGACCGCGCGCCCAGTCGACACCCTCTTCACTCGGGCCATCCCCCTGGGTGACACCCAGTAGGTTCCACGCAGCATCATTGCCGATCAGTTCATGAAAGGAGCGATGCCATAGCATGACGGGTTGGTCACCAAACCAGTCATTGAGTTCCTGACGCCAGATCTTGCCATGCCACAGCGGGTGGTAGCCCCAGACGATAAACGGCACGCTGGGATCAGTATGCTGCGCCGCAAGCTCGGTGAGTCGCGTTCGATATCCTTCAGGCGTCGTCTCACCGGGGAATTCGCCGGTGGGCAAAGACCAGTCGTCTGGCGCCACGAACGGAAATTGTGTGAGTACGGCAGGTAAAGCGGGATGAACATGAGGATCGATGAATCCCGGCAGGATAATCTGCTCCGCAAACTGCCGGTCGATTCTGCCATCGCGGGATTCCAGTAATGGTTGCAAATTGGCTTCGCTACCCACGGCAACAATGCGACCGTCCTCTACCGCGACCGCAGTGGCGGTGGGTAATGAAGGCTCCATAGTACGAATGAGTTGGGCGGTGTAGACGACCAGCTCAGCCTGAGTCGATGGCGATAACAGCACCAGTGCGGTCAACGCGAGACGGATGCCACGCAAAGCGGCGCGATTAACCATGTGATCTCCCGTGACTGAGGTGCCGATTAACGGATGACCTTAATCCAGTCACCTGTACGTGGTTCGCCACTGGGATAGTAACCGTTAATGAGCCTGAGCTGATTCTCGGCGTCGGGTAGCTTGACGCTGCTGGCAAGAGAAGCAAATGTGGCCCCTCTGGGGACTTGAAGGTAATGCATGGTATGGCTCGTGCCGGTCACTTTCTCTCGTGCGGTCAACGGACGAAAGCTGTCGATAATGGTGCGAAAGTCGGTATCGGCGTCGGCAAGGGCCGGCGCGTCGCCCTCGAACAAAAAGCGGTAGCTGTGATCAATCACGGCGAGACGCACCGAGCGTGACCCGCTGGTGGCAATGGCGGTTGTGCCGCTCAGGCCATACTGCTCGAGTGCGTCCACCTCACTGACGTCGCCGTTGGCGCCAGAGCGCAAGCTCACCTCGGTGTCCTCATCGGGGTTGATACGGGCAAGGCCAATGGTGAGCACCCGTGACCCATCGGCGGAGGTCGCAATGACTTCTCGGCTCGATTGCTGCACCCGCCATCCTGATGGGTGGGCAAAGGTGAAATTCAGCTTGTTGTGATAGAAGCGATTCGTCTCACCTTGCGCTGCCGCACTGGCGCCATACACCATGCCCTCGGTTTGCCGCCGGTATTCGCCGGGTGTCTCTGGACTGTAAGGCATTTCGGCGAGATCCAGCTCGTTGGCGGCTTTGATGACCGTTTGCAAGCGCAGATCGTTACGAGGGTGGCTGGCATAAAGCCCGTGGTATGTGCCGCTAGGCTTGCCGCTAGCCGCGGCTTGCGCACGACGATATTGCTCCTGGTCTTTGAGTACGCCAATGACCGATAGCATGGAGTCAACGTCATAGCCGGTTTGGTGCAGGTACTCAGCCCCTGCCGAATCGGCTTCTAATTCCATATCCCGGCCAAAGCCCGAGATGATTTCAGCGCCATACATATTGGCCGCGTCATACACATCGCCAGAGCCAGTGAGGATATACGCTGACACTGACGCCACCTTCGAGGTCATCTGGGCGCTCTGGCGCCGAGAGTGGTGATTCTCAGTGATATGTCCGATTTCATGGGCGAGCACACCGGCTAGCTCTGCTTCATTATCGAGATAGGCGAGCAACCCGCGATTAACGTAGATAAATCCGCCCGGCATCGCAAAGGCGTTGATGTCGGGGGAGTCGAGCAAGGTGAAGGTAAACGGGGGGCTGGTGATATTGGCTTCTTGCAGTAATTGCTCCCCCACTTGCCGAACATAGGTGTCTAATTCGGGGTCGTCATAGATGCCGATATTATCGACCAGCTTTTGATGTTCTTCGGCCACTTCCTCTGGCATCTCAACGGCAACGCCGCCTACGGTGACGGTGGAGGTTTTACCTGCGCATCCCGCCAGTAGCAATAAAGTGAGGAATAAAAATATTTTTTTAAGGGTTGGGTACATGGTGTTGTCTCAGTGATGGGCAGAGAGGTATTCCAATAATTGATCGCCCAAGCTATCGCAAGCGGTCCCTTGCACCGGTGCAATGATGGGTATGGGCACGATCACGGCAGGCATATAGCTTTGTCCACTCGTAGCGGCGCTGACGCGTCCTACCTCGACTTTATCTGTGAAGTCCCAGATCGTGGCCTCGTACTCAGATTCGGTGCCCCAAGTGCCAAATCCAAAGCAACCCGCGAAGCCGGGGCCAATGCCACAACTCATTGAACCGGTGCTCTCGGTATCCACCGTGTTGCCATCAATCCAGATCATGTATTCCAACTTCATTTCAGTAAATCGTTGAGCTACCGGTGGCAGTTGCAGCAACTGGTCTATCGCACGGGGCTGCATGGGCGCCGTGCGGGGTTCGAACCAAGGGTATAACTCGTTAATAAAGGCGAGTTCATTGAGGACTTCAATCGAGGGGTCTCCCGAATGGATATGATCCCCAATGCATTCGATGAAGTCGAACTCGGTATCGTAATCCGGTGCGTGACGCCGACCCAAAATAACAACGCTCGACTCACCAATGCCGGCTGTGGGCTCGTTGTAGGTCATCTCGTCAACGGTTGCATTGACACAGCCACCTAGCGCGAGCGCGGCGATGATCAGCGTTAACCAGCGTCTCGTGAGCCCTAGTTGATCAGATCGGGTTAAGCGCGGGAGGGTCATCATGTTCCTCCTTCCTCATCGGAACCGGTGGCCTCTGCTACTGGGTCCGCCGGCTCATCCTGTGCCGCTAAAGCGGGTTCAGCCACCGCAGTGACGCCAACAATGGGATTCTTGGGCGCCGGCGTGGTGTTCCCCTCAGGAGCCGGTAGCGTTGCGTTGTCCCCTGTTTCATTGTCCGTGGGGCCGAGTGCAGCATTTGGCGGCGTACCCTGCTCGGTCGTTTCGTCAGTTGGTGCCTCTGATGCCGCCTCGGGTGCTGTCGTGAGCGCGGTATTCGCTGTCGGCTCCGGCGCTGCCAGTGTCGCCTGACGGGCAGCCGTCGCACTGCTATCTTGCCGGGGACCTAAACGATCCAGCCAGGCTGCGACACCCGGCGTCCTGCCAAAGGTGGTGATAAAGTGTGCACCTGCATCGCGCAGTGCTACTACGGCGGCCAGATTCACGGCTTCTTCATCGCTTTGTAAAAAGGCGGTAGGGGTTTTGCCATAGGCGGTAATGGGCCATTCCGCGAGACGATCGTCTGGGTTGAAGCTCAGTGCGCCATCTTCTTGCTGATGGATCGCAGCAATATCGACAAGGCGAAATTGATAACGCATCCAAATCTCATAGACCTTGACGTTAGTGTGGGTTGGGACGGTGTATTGGAGCTCAGTAATCGAGGGAATCAATACGCCATCGATGCGGCCGCCCTCCAATTGAGCAGTCTCCCAGCTATCGATGGGGACCACCTCCTGAAAAAGACCGCCCAGCAAGATATCCCAGAATGCCACTTGCGCCTCACCGGTTTTCACGAGCCAATCGGACTCCGCGCGCCCTTTGGCCTCGTCGAAAAATTCATGTTGTGCAAACGCCGGGGGATAGATCACCCCCATCGTGATGGGCAATGGGTCGAGTAAAGGCTCAGGAAAGTTGCCCTCAACGACCACTTGCTTTGAAGAGCATCCCGTTATGCATAGCGTGAGGCAAAGCAGGACGAGTTTTCGTCCCAAGCCAGTCGACTCACGGCCTAAAATTATTGAGACCAACGAAGCTACCACCGTTCCTTAGGGTCAGTTCTCGCATCAGTGTAGCAAAACGAACACCGGTCGCCTGTAATTCGGGCGGACGGATGAATTGCACCGGAAAGCCGACGGCGTGAATACGGACCCGACGCTCGCCACCCGCTTCTTCAGCGTTGAGTCTGTCTACGGTCTGCACCACTGATTGAATAGAGGCGCCCGTAAACTCATCACCGAAAACGTAGATCGAAATTTTCTTACCGGGATCATAAAAAGTGCGCACCGCATTGGTGATCCCTTCCACTGGCGAGGAGTTTGAAAATACGTTCCAATTGCGCAGATTCTGCAGGATCAAATTACGGCGCGCCGGCGTATCCGGGATCCACTCGCCGCGGTAACGACTGAACAAGTAGTTACCCATGTCATTGAGTACTTGTATTCCTTTGACTTCGGGGTAAATGTTGAGTGTCGCTTCCATCTCTAACAACATGCGGTCCCACGCGTAGGAGAACATCGATCCCGATGTGTCGATGATGAAAATAATGTACTCACTGTCGACGGGAATACCGCCAATCAATTGGTTTTTCTTTTGGGCGTTACGACCCAGCAAGCGCAGTTCCTCCTCTGAGAGCTTCTGTCGTGCAATCGCGAGTTCCTCACGAATAATGGCGTTCGCGTTTTGCGATACGTTCAGCGCATCATAATTGGATCGTGTTCGAGCCAGTGTGCCCTGCAGGATCGCAATCTGCTCGTCATAATCTGAGATTTGCTCTTGTTTGACGGTCAGATCGCGGTTGAGCAACGTGGTTTCGCCGCGAATCTCAAAGAGCTGCTCGGTGAGTAGCGCGATAGCCGCCTCCGCATCAATGGTGGCTTTTTCAATCACCTGGGGTTGCACGGTTTTGGTAATCATGAGCAATAAAATGACCGCGCCAAAACCACAGCAAATCACATCCAAAAAGGATAATGAGAATTCAGGTGGGGGGCGTCGTTGTCGCAAAGTGATGCCTCAGGGCCAGTCGATGGAGGGAGACAAAAAGCTGCCGCTGGAAGCCTGTGCCAACTGCCAGTATTCCGATGCGGCCATCGGATCTCCCTCCATGGGGAACAGCACGATATTGACCGGTACGTTACCCGGTAGCCGCCGGATCGCGTCGCGAAAAAACTGGAGGCGCTGGTTGCCGCTCACTTTACTGCCGCGAGGGGGTCGCTCGGCCTGCGTCGGCAAGCCATCGGTCAGCAGAAAAATATTATCCGGCGGTGTGGGCAGTGCACGTAAGGCTTCGAACGCATTGTATAAACTGGTCCCACCCGCGGGGACGCGCTCGCGCAGCGCGGCACTGATCGCCTCTAGCTTGGGTGTATCCGCGACATCCAGCCATTGCGTCGCGGTACCCGGGAGCACCGGTGCGGCTTCGGTATTAAAAGTTATCACCTGAAATTTCGCATTCACAGGTAGCTGCGCGGTGAGCCAATCCACCGTATCGAGCGTCCGCGTCCATTTGCCGGCCTGTTTTTGCAGCGCTTCATCCATGTTGCGCAAGCGAATCACGTTGATTAACTGGTTGGCCAGCATACTCGCGGAGGTGTCGACCAAAATGATGATGCGATCCCCGCCCAAGTTCAGGCCGGTCAGGTACTGCCGGTTGCCCTCTCCGACGAATTCTCGCGCACTGCGTCCTGCCTCCGCTTCAGCGGCCTCCTGAAGCAGTCGGATTTTTTCCTCTAATTGATTGATCTCCGCTTTTAACTGAGTCACGGCATCGATATCGCTCACGCCCGATTCTTCAATCGAGGCGATGAGAGCCTCGTATTCATCGAGTTCTTCAGTAATACGGCGTGCCAAGCCATCGGCCTGCACGATCTCAAGGTCTGCTTCACCGAGGGCATTACGAAGACGAACGAGCCCCGCCTGACCCTCGCGAATATCCTCATCCAATAGGTCAACTTCGGCGAGCACCTCTGCATTGACGGTTTGGAGTTCTATTTCTAGGGAGTGATCAATAATGAGGAATACTAAGACAACGGCACCAAAGCCACAGGACATGATATCGAGGAAGCTCAGATTAAAGGTGGAAGCTTGGCGTTTGCGGCGTGCCAAGGCTCAACCGTCCACTGAGATAAACAGTACCTCGAGGGTCCCCACGACCAGTCGATCTCCAGGTTGAATCGATACCTCGCCCTCGCGGGTTTGTCCGTTGAGTTGCACGACTGTGTCGGGCGCAATCTGCACTGTACCGGGGGCTGCCAGCACGACACCAGGCGCAATGGCCTCGCCAGCGCGCATTGGCGTGGCGTGGCCCGACACAAGCTGATGAGTGGCCTGTGAGGGTGCGGTTTGTAACGATGGTGGCTCGGCAGCCTCAGTGGCGGGGAGTGCTGTCTCACCCTCATGAGCAGGGCAGGTGAGCCGCCGCTGAAAGATCAGTTCTCCGCCTGTGGGAACAAGATGATCACCGACCGCTTGCCACAGATCACTGGGTGCGACCTCAGTGGTGGGGTGAGGGAGTGTGAGCCCTGGCAGATCCGATAAGAGTGAGTCGAGTGCAATGTGCGTGATCGACTCGGGCAGCGCCTGTCGCAACTCGCGCGACAGCGCCTCACCAACCCGGCGCAACGTGTCGGTATTGATGCGGGCCGTATGATCGTCCAACGTGCAGCTGACTTCGCTCTGAGTTGCGAGCATTTTCAGTAGGCCGGGTATCTGCTCATACAGTGCTTGCTCGGTATCGGCGCGGCGTTGCGGATCAAACCGCGTTTGTGCGACGAATTGCTGTCCAATCGCCTCCGCTATCTCGTCGAGTAATCCCAGCAATCCGGACCCGGGCAGTAGCCCGGTGTCGCCAACAGAGGCTTCCCCGTTGTCGATATCAACGACGGTAATGCTGGCTTGATGTAACTGCACTTCAATGTGCGCACAAGGTTGGCCGAGATGCGCACCCACTAAGGCGCTGCGATGGATGACCGCGCTGATTTCGACCGGCAGCGTCTGCAAAATACCCAGTAGGAGTGACAGTTGTCCCGCGTCCATGGCGCCGGGTATCGCTAGTGCGACGGCCTCCTCGATCGTGGTATCTGGGAACAAGGCAGCAAGGTGCGCGTGCGCTAAATCGGCCGTGTGCCGCGCGGGCCCCAATGCCGGACTCAGTGGCTGCGTGGAGAGTCGATGCCAATACCGGGTATTCACCTCGCGCGGTGCGCGTCGCGCTTGTTGCCAGGCGGTTGTGCCAAATTGATAACGCCCCTCGTTGAACCAAACGAGTCCGGGTGACCATTGGCCTTCACCCTCATGCCACAGCGTGAGTGCGGCGTCGTTGCAATCCAATAGCCGCATCAGCTGCGCGGTACCGAGAGGTGTCGAATGAGGTTGCGGTCGATATAGCGCTGGGTGCTAAGCACGAGCCGTTCCTGAGATAACTGTAATTGGTGCAGTGCGAACATGATGAGAATAGAAAGCACCAGCGCCACGAACGTGCTGTTAAAAGCAACACCCAAGCTCACCGTGACGCCGGAGATATCCCCCTCGACGGCTTTGTATGCTTGCCCCAGCGCGTCGCCAATCCCGCGGACAGTGCCGATAAACCCAATAGAGGGAATGGCCCACGAGATGTAGCGCACCATGGAGAGCTCCGAGTCGAGACGATCCGCCTCAATATCACACTGCTCCCTGACCGCATCCGATACCGCGGGAATACTGCCGGTTGTCGTAAAACGGCTTAATGCACTCGCGAGGGCACGGGGAAGGAGGTAATCCTGTTCTTCTGCGGGAAGCGCCTCGAGTGAGCGCGATTGTTCTCTGGCGTCGCGAGGCAGGATGCTCGTCCCCTCGGCAATGGCAATGAGCTCTCGATCGAGCATGAGTGCTTCTGCGCGGGTGCGCGAAGCCTTGAAGCCCATGATTGCCAGTGCCCAGAGCATGAGAATAAAGCAGGCTTCTTGTTCAAAGTCCTTGATCACGATCGCTATCGATCGATTACCGGTAGGGTCCTCGCCCGCAGCCTGCTGCGCCGCCTGAGTCGCCAATTGCGCGTCGGCACTGGGTCGTATCACACCCACATAGGCGGCGTGCACCACAATCACGGCAATCAGTAACGCAAATAACTGATAGAGGAACTCTGAGGGCAAACGCAGCTTCATAGGCGGCTCCTGTCTCGATTAAATATCGACGGGGAAGGACACGGAAAGATCCTCTGAAATGGATTCACTCGGCTCATATTCCACCACGCTATTGGAGTCAGTGTCCGTGGAGGGGTCCGTGGAGGGGTCCGTGGCCGTGTCTGTGGTAGGTTGAGCCGATTGAGCCGGCTCGATAGCCTCACTAGTAGCGCCTTGAGCGTTCGCGCGCTCGGCTGATTCAGTAGCGACCTGTGCGAACGCGACCGTGGCAGCGCAGCTAACGGCAGCGGTGGCCGCTACCAAGAGGCGCCGCCAATGCGCTGATCGGTCACTCTGCATAACGCGCAATTCGAAAGCCCAGATCATCTCGTCCTCTTTCTCCGTAATCTCGAAACGTGAGCCGCAATTCTGATAGACGGCTCAATGCCCAGCTTCCACCACGAATCGTATAGTTATCCCCACGCTGCGCGCCGAGCGGATCAATGGCCAACTCGGCGTTAGCCGAGGGAATGCGATAACCGTCGTGAATCCACTCAGCCACATTACCACCCATGTCGTATAAACCGCGATGATTGGGGGGGAAACTGCTGACCGGGGCGGAGACGACAAACTGGTCCGTGTAGCCGTTTAAAATGCGGCCGGTCACGAGCGCGGAGGTGTTATCTGCCACATTGGTGACTGCCTGGGTTGGCGGGAAGGTATCGCCCCAGGCAAAGCGCCTCAGTTGGTCTCCCTCAACGCGAGCGGCAAAGGCCCACTCAGCCTCGCTGGGGAGACGATAGCCAACACTGCTAGAGTTAAAGCCAATAATGATGCCTTGTTGCTCGCGATAAAATGGCGCCAAGCCGGCGCGCAGGCTGAGCCAGTTACAGAAGCTGGCGGCTTGTTGCCAGGTCACGCCAGCGACCGGTTGGTGATCACGATCGAGGGAATAGCTTTCTATCAGCCCGGAGTCATGGGACGCTTCAAATTGCCTGAACTGCGCGTTGGTGGTTTCGGTCGACGCGAGATAAAACGCGCGCTTGAGTTCCACCGCGTGCTCCACTTCATTGGCGCGTCTTCCCGGGTCGCGTCGTGACGCACCCATCGTAAAGGGGTTCTGCGATTCAGCTGCTGGATCAATTAGCACTAGCGTCTGCCCCAGGGAGGTGGTGATGGTCGGCGTCATAGCCGCCTTTCTGGCCGCCGCCTCCGTCAGTAAGGTCACGTTAACTTGCTGCGCAAGGCCAGGCCTGGGTAAGACGGAGGCCTCATAAGAGGCGTATCCCGCTAATCGAATTTCAATGCGTTGTGTGACCGCCGGGAGTGCCAGTATTTGGCTACCCAACCCCATGTCGCGGCCGTTAATAATCAGCTCGGCGTCTGGTGGCTCCAGGGTAAAGCGCACTTCGCCTAATTCAGGTGTCAGCGCAATTGACTGCTGTGCGATCTCACCGCGCGTCAGCGAGAGGCGGAGTCTTTTCGACTCAAAGCCGGCCTTGGAGAGCTGCAGCACATGGGGCTGATTGGGACTTAAGGGCACGACTAGGGGCGTCAAGCCGGTGAAGGCGCCATCTACCGTGACGCTCGCGCCACTGGGTTCGCTTGCTAAAGTGAGTGTCGCATCGGCGGGTGTGAGGGTGATGGTGCCCAAATCTTCATCGACGCCGGCGACGATACTCAAGGCAATGTTTTCGGGTAAGAACCCCGGCGCACTGAGCGTCAGCGTATGGTCGCCTGATAAAACGTCAACACCATTTGCTGTGATGGCAGCAGGCTCGTTATCCACCGTGGCGGATGCGGCAGTGGGTATCGTGGTGAACGCTACCTGTGCCCAATCCGGGGCGAGTGCGATGTCGAGGGTCTGGCTTTGGTTGCGGCCGGTGACCGTGATCTCTTGTTGAAATGACTGATATCTCGCGAGCTGCGCCGTCACCGTATAGGTGCCTGCCTCAAGCACTAAGTCGGTAGCCGGTGACGTCCCCACTGCTAGCGTATTGACGGTGAGCGTGGCGCCTGCTGGCTGGGTGGTAATCGCTAAGACACCCGGCAGAGGGGCCAGCTGAATATCGATTTGCTGACTATCGGCGTCGCCGACGGTAATAGTCTGAACATAAGGATGGTAACCCTCGGCACTGATCTCGAGCCCATAGTCTCCCGGACGCACCAGTAGCCGATCACCAAATGACCAATGCAAGCCGTCGAGGTCATAAGTGACTTCGCTGTCGGCTTCGATGTTGAGTGTCAGTGAGCGCGCCGTAAATAAAAACAGTAACACCACCGCGAACAGCAGGCCGATGATGGCCATTGCCATCTGCCGCAGTGGGAGACGTTTCTGACGGGGTGTCGCCTGACTCAGCGGCTCAAACTGTGCCGCCGCTAGTCGGTCCGGCGTCACGCTGTTAGCGGTCGGTTCAAAAGCAGCGGGTGTCAGCGACTCGTCTCGCTCAGTCATCACGCATCCTCAAATCGCCTCGACGCAGCGAACATCAACGGTATTCAGCTGACCCGGTTTGACGTCAAATTGAATTCGTACGTCACGGAACCCAGTGCGCATACCGACTGCCGTATAGGTCCCGGGTCGCAATGTGAGGGTTTGTTGCTGAACCAGCCCCAATCGTTGCACACGCAGCAGCGTAATATCGGTTAATCCATCTGAGCTCATCTGCATCGTGACCGGGGTGGTGGCGTAGTCGATGGTGGTTGTTGCGGCGACGATCTGGCGCTGCAATCGCGGTCCGGGTGACGTTACCTCCTGCGCCTCGTTGAGTGTTTCCTGGGCAAGGCGCAGCACACGCCGATCAATCAGTCGATTCTGTTCCGTGACAATCCCCGTGAGTCGTTTATCGAGATCGGCGCGGCGTTGCGCTCTTGCGATCCCGTCATTGGCAAACAAGATGAGCGCATCAATCGCCAATGCTTCTTCGAAAAGGGCGACGGCGTCTGGCCAGCGCTCCGCACGCTCCGCACGCTCCGCACGTTCTCTGATGGACAGTAACGTTGCTTGGGTCCGGGCCTGCTCCAGTTCAGCCAGTGCCACGCTCGGTTCAGGAGCGCCCGGCTGCAGTCGCGCCGCCGCCTCAAATTGATCTCTCGCTCGTTCAAATTCAGCCTCAGCTAGCGCGGCGTAACCGGCTGTCATGGCGGCGGTAAAACGCTGCTGAGTGAGTGCCGACTGTAACTGGGCGAGACGACGCTGTGCGCCCTGATGACGCGGGTCAGCCTGTATGGCCCGCTGGGCATTGGCGACGGCGGCAGAAAAGTCATCCGCGGCCTCAGCCAGCGCTGCGGCCTCAAGGGCGCCGATGACCTGCGGTAATGCACTGACGCGTTCGCTCAAGTCGATGACCCGACTGTCTGCTGGCGCCATCTCGACGAACTCACTAAGCCGCGCCTGAGCGGCCAGTAGGTCACCGGCCTCGATGGCCAGCGTCAGCGTGGCGCGCAAGGCGTCAATACGCTCTGGTAAGCCCTGCTCTAAGGCCTCGAGCTGATCCAGCCCGGCTTGGTAGGAGGCGATCGCTTGTTCAAAGTTGCGCTCGCGGTAGGCCTCATCTCCCAGTGCGGCTTGTTCGAGCGCATCGTTGTAGGTCGTTTCAGCCCATCGTGTAGCGCCGAGTGCTTCCAAGGAAGTTTGTTTGCTGAGTAGTGCTTGCAATACCTCCTGAGCGTCGCGTCGCAGCGCGCTTTCCTGCGCTTCTGCGAAGGGGCTGCGTCCCTCACCGACGTCGGTTGTATCGCCCGGCGCGGTGTTCGCAAGTGGAACACCTCCTGACACCCCTGCATTATTGCCAGCTGCTTCCCTCAGTGACGCCGGATCATCTGGCGTCACCAGATGAGGCAAGACGAAAAAGACAAATAAGAGTAGGAGGACTGCGAGCCCCAGACCCATCACAGCAGGCCGTCGCAGTGTCTCGGTCCGCTCTACGGTGGCACTGCTGACCGCAGTGGGTGCGGGCTCGAAGGTCGTTGCCGAGAGAGGTTGTTCTTTGTGTTCGCTCACGGGTCCTGCGTGTCGGGAAGCAGAGTAGGGGAATGAGGCTCAGGTGGTGGCGGTTCAAGCGCGGCTAATTCCGCGGCATAGATATCCGCTAACAACTCACGCCATTGGTCGTATTGATCTTCGACGTTACCGCTTAGGCGCACGGTGCGATCTTCTAATTCGATGACACGAGGGGTAATTTCAGCGTCGAGTGATTGGCCGAGCTCTTCTAGCGCTAAGGAGTGAATGTTCGACTCAGCACGCTTTTCTAACCCTCTTTTTAGCAATGCGCCGCCACCCACCACACCGATTGCGCCAGCACTTCGTGTCATGCTGCTGCCAGAACTTTGTGCCACGATGCCCGCTAAAATCGCGGCGCCGCCGGCAATCATTTCACGTTGCGCTTCACTCTCTAGTTCGCGTAGTGCGACCGTTTCCTCGTAACTCGCTTTGCGCCATTCTTGGTATGGCGCGTACATGTCGTCAGAAAACCCGGTGTAGTGGCCTTGGAGCGTGTCGACGAAAACATAATGTCGTTGCCGTAGCCCGCGCACCCGCGCCAGCATAGGATCCTCTTCCGATGGCAGTCGGCGCAAGGTCACCCGACCAGAGGGGTCCTCGTTAAGATAATCTGCGAAGGCACCGTTGGCGAAATCACGCGCAAATCGCATTTCAGCGACACGTCTAATGGTAGTGCGCTCGTCCGCGGGTAGGCGTTGAAAAGCGGCAAGCATGTCGTTGGCAATCATGCGATAGACCGAAAGAAAAGGGTCCTGCTTGGTGCGAGTGCCTTGCTCGTAAGCGTAGCGGCTGGTAATGCCGGTGTAGCGTTTATCGAGCCATACCGTGCCGCGCGCATCAGACACGCGTATTTTCAGCGTCAGCGCTTCACCATCAGACTGTAAGATCGTGCCGCGCACCAAAAGATCAGAGAACTGCCGCTCATCAGGCACTACTCTCACGGCGCCCCAACCCCCTTGCTCGGTCAGTACATCGGCGAGCTCGGTCGCCATGAAGGTAGCCTCGGCTCGGCGAACCTCTGGGTAGACCTGCTCCTCATCGTCGACACTGCTGATACCGGGATCGAGGATAACGACGCCGACGTCCAGTAATTCCGCGTCAGGAATCGGGGCGGCTGGCGCGTCGAGCACGGGAACGGAGGTTGATTTGACGGTTTCTGTGACGCAGCCGGTCAGGAGACTGAGGGCCAGTAGCACGCTAACGAGGCCTCGGTTCATGATGCGGGAACCTCTATGCCTTTGTATTTGCGATACTCATTCCACAGCTTTTCGCGAACCTCGGGGTCTGACTCTCGCATGGCGGCTTCGCGGAGTTGTCGCGCGACTACGTCGTCATCGTTGCCTGCAGGTATGTCACCCGGCGGCGGATACTTGGCGCCATCTGTTGGCGGTGCGTTACCGCGGCTCCCACCGATACCGCCGCCCACTGAACCGCTGCCCGTGCTGGCAACGCCACCTCCGAATGTGCTTTCTTCTTCGGCTGTCTCGCTTGCTTGTGCTGGCGATTCATTTGTCTGGGCCGTTCTTGCTCGATCGACTTCTCGCTGGCGTTGCTCTTCGTCGTAAATGATGCCATCGAAATCTCGGGTACTCTCCTCGAGCTGCCGGTCGAGAATCGCGACTCGCTCAGCTGACGTTAGTGGGCCTTCATTGCCCGTATTCGATGCCATGCCGCCGCCTGCACGCGTGCCCGGTCCGGACGGTGCCCGACCGGATGAACCTGCCGGCTGTCCTGCTGCAGCGGTTTGTGAGCGGTCGTTTCCAGCGGTACCTTGACCGCTGTCGTCCGTGCCTGACATGGACCCGTCGCCCTCTCCCGTAGCGCCATAGTCCTCATCAAAGGTGGGTAAGGTATCGACCATTGAGGGCAGATCGGCACTGCCGGCGACGTCACCGAAGCCCGGATCACCGGTCCCCGCTTCGTTGCCAGTCTGTCCCTCACCTGCCGTCGACGACGTATCGCCGGTGCCGGGTGTGCCGGCTGTGCTACCTGTTCCCGCAGGCGGGGTGGCACCGCTTGCGCCACCCGTGCTGGGGCTGCTCGACCCTGTGCTGCCGCTGCTGCTAGCACTACTGCTGGAACTACTACTTGAGCTGCTGCTAGCACTGCTGCTAGAACTGCTACTAGAGCTGCTGCTAGAACTGCTACTAGAACTGCTGCTGCTCGAGCTAGAGGGCGAGGACGGCGGAGTCGGCATTGACGGTGTGGTTGGCGTTGTGGGTGTGCTCGCCGAGGGGCATCCCATCAACACCAATATGACACCCACGAGTGCCGATGCGATGGTCAGGCGCAACGCGCGCGTCACGGTCGTGATGCCTGTCGGTGAGCGGCTATTCATTGTAGTTGCAATCCTATTACGTCCTCATTGGGGGGCGTTGAGATCAAAAGACCACACCAGTATATCAGTCTCCACCGGCACGCCTGCCTCGTACTGAGGACGAAACCGAGAGCGTCGTATGTCACGCAATAAGCGGTCCACCTTTGCCTCATTGTGCACCTCGGGCGGGCTATCGGACACAGCATCGGGCGCTTCATCACTGTCGGCGGTTGTGTCCGCCTCAGTCGCGGTGTCGTCGCGCTCGTCTGCTGTGACCGCTTCTAGTGCGGCCTCCTCTGTTACGACCTCGTCAACGAACACTTGTTCCAGCAACGTGATTTTTCCCATCTCATTAATTTGCAGCTGCACCACAATGGGCCCTGAGTCATTTCGGCTAAAGGACGCAAACGGCCGCAAACCATCGATATCGGGCAGCGGGGTGACGGTCTGAAACAGTGCGGCGCGCACGAGGGGCTTATCTTCGGACAAGGGCGCTTCAGGTGGCGTAGGGGGGGGCTCTTCTTCTGGATCGGGCTCCGATTGCGCTGCCAGAGCCAGCGACTGTCCACTGCTCGCCTCACTCTCAGGTTCCGCCTCAGCGTCAACATCTGGCTGAGTGCTGGGCTCAGGGGGAGCGGTTTCACTGTCCGTGCTATCAAGTGCGATAGCCATAGAGGTCG
>ERZ651776.2280-NODE-2280-length-21184-cov-5.017861_pt1 | contig 21184 bp, 17 predicted proteins | sample MGYA00514761_ERZ651776 | MGnify/ENA metagenome assembly ERZ651776 | reverse complement strand
GAGGTGAGAAGGGATGCTGCCAGGAGTGGGGGAGTTTTTCGTTATTTCAATTGGATCGTGAAATGCGACGTGCGCTTCAACCTAACCCCCTCCCTCCTTGCTCCTCCTTATCCTTCCCTCTCCCTCCCTTCAGGTCTCCAGTTCGGACGACGACTCGATTGACACTCAAGATTTTGTCACAGAGGACAACTCCGAATCTGTCCACTTGACTGGTGAGACTTCCGGCAGGTTAGCGGTGGACCTGTACCTGCACCATAACGGTGGTGTCGGCAGGGAGCTCATCGCCGCGGAAACTGCCTTGAAGGCCGTCAACGAGGCGACTTCTCCCCAGTCCCCTGCAAAGAAGAAGGCCAAGACCGGCGCTGATTTGAAGGTCGGGGACGAGGATGACGAGGACAACAGCAACGGAAATACATCTACTGACATTGTCTTGGGAAGGTCGGCTGCACAATCCCTTGACCTCGATAAAATCAATCCTAACCTGTGGCAAAAAAAAATCGCCCAGAGGCCGAGGGGACGCTGCTTCTTTCGTCAACTTTGCGGAAATAAACTTCCAGTTAAGAAAGGCTTCTGCTGCCAGGGATGCAAAGATAAGTTCTCCCTCAACAGAAACGGCACGGCAGATTCATCCGTCAGTCTACGGAGGAACAATAGCAGGGTTTTAGTCCTCCGACCACGCCAAAGCAATGGCACTTCTCCGCCCCTTGTTCTTCAAGACGATACCGTCTTCGACGCAGTAACCCTGTTCTGTACAAGCGTTGGCATGAAGCGCTCATGGCTGCGACGTATAGGAACAACGACTGGACATTGAACAGGAACAACGCCTGGTATAAGGTTCGTCCTGTTCTGACTGTTAAGTTCCTTCTGATCGTCGCTGGGTGGGAACCGAGAGCCATCTCTCTCCTTCTAGGTTTGGGGATTCACTTCCATTCTCTCCGTCTTGACCACCGCAACCCCACAGGACTTGCCGGTGAAATTGAGAACCTGGGCATCCAAAATGTCCCCGCCGCTCCTTATATGTTCGAAGGGCATGAGAGGAACTACTACACAGATTTGATGGTCAAAATTACGGGAAGACGCACCGATGACGGCATCGCGTGGGATGAGGAGTTCCAGTCCTACATCTCCTTCTTTAACCTGGAAGGGGTCCTTGAATCCTTTGTCGATGACCAGGACAGCAACGTAAGCGGCCTAGGAGTTAATAGCGGTGACGACAACAACAACGACGACAATGGTTCCGAAGTTGAGATTACCCTTTTCAACGAGGTTAAGTGCATGGGAGGAAGCGTAAAGAGGAACGGCATCGAACAATGCTTAGCGAAGTGGACAGGAGTTGTAAACAGCGGTAAACCCCTCATCACTCTCTTCTTCGGGGAAACGTCTCTCATAGTTGCTTGGATGAATAAGCCAGGAAAAAACACCTCTACCATGAAGATCTTGAAGTCCATCTACTGGACCAAGCCGACTGAGAACGGAAATGATGTCCTCGCCCTCGACCGCGTAAAGAAATACCACAAACAATGTACCGTACGAAGAAACGAGAACGACCATATTCTCCCGGAGAATACTTTCTCCCCACAGTTTCATGAACGAGACTGGAGGTGGGAATTCCTTAATGTAGACAAGGGAGTGAAGCTGCATGAGGGAGATTTCGATGGCAACTTCCAGACTCTCTGTCCCTCAGGCCAAGAGAACAAGGGATGGGCCATGCGTGGCTTCGATGGGTGGACAACATACGATAACAAGTCCCTGTCACGGGATGACATCAGCCAGATGCTCGAGGACATGGAAGGCATGGACACTGAGGACCTTGAAATCATTCCAGATATTGACGACGATGACGACGAAGCCAATGGGGAAATCTATTAGGAAGGCGAGACGTCAACGACAGCAGCGGAGGGGGGATGTTGAGGAACGGGATTGGGGGGGGGGGCGGCGGGTAGGAGATGAGGGGGGTGAGAAAATTGACCATGAATCGTATGGTGGGATTTCTGAGACGCAGGCGCAGGCGCAGAAGAATCATAAGTTTGGTGGGGAGTCCGAGTCGCAGACGCAGAAGGATCATAAGTTTGGTGGGGAGTCCGAGTCGCAGGAGCAGAAGGATCATAAGTTTGGTGGGGAGTCCGAGTCGCAGGCGCAGAGGGATGGGTGCGCGAAGGGGGGTAAGAAGGGGAAATTTCCCGCGATTGATGTGGATCAAGACTTTATTATTTGCCAAGAATGTTATTCGAGGTCAACCAACGTGTTAAGGAGAGACAGAGGCTCTGTTAAGAAAAGTCACTGGAGATGGGCAGGAAAAGAAAAGGCAGGTGGAAAACGAGTCTTTTGTGGTCGTTTTGTGGAGCTCACGTGTGTTCAGGCCATTGAGAAGGGAGAGATCATTAATGCGAAGGGATTTGGGGGAAGGCAATGAATGAGAGTTAGGGTCAAGTAAATGAATTCTTTGCTTAAACAAATTCTCTATTTAAATACTTCTCCACGATTCACATTCGCCGACACCTGCATCAATATCTCCTCGTCGTCCTCCGATCCCAAATTTCGGTCCAAAAATGCTTTCTTTATGCTCTCTGAAAATGTTCGACGGCTTTATTCTGTTTGTTATCTGCTTGAACACCCTAGAGATGGCCTACTTAGACCCCACCAAGGACCCGTCCTTTTTTTTTGTCGTCACAGAGCGTATTTTTGTAGGCTTTTTCACACTTGAGATGATGATCAAGATGTTCGCTCTCGGCTTCTCTAAAGAGTCAGGTTACTTCAAGTCAAAATGGAATTGGTTAGACTTCCTCGTTGTTGTGAGCGCAATCGCTGATGAACTCTATGTAATTTACATTGCTTTGACAAAAAGTGATTCAGAAGAGAAGGAGAACAGCCTAGTTGTTCTTCGTGTGGTGAGGGTTCTTCGGCCGCTGAAGACCATCTCTTCTCTTCCCAAGCTTGCTTCTATGATTGAGGCCCTCCAAAACGCTTTTCTCCCAATGGGAAAGGCTATGGCTCTCATGCTAACCTTCATTTTCCTCATGGCTATCTTTGCAACCAACTTTTTCAATGGGACACTTCGTTTCTTCCATGACAAAACGTTGGAGTATGGCGACGAGTCTGACGGTCACCTCGCGAGCTTTGATAATGTATTTGCGTCGGTGTTTACCCTTTTCACTGTAGTTACGCTGGAGGGCTGGGCAGAGAACGTCCTATATAGGCTTCAAGACCGAGACAAGCCTGGAGTGGGGATTTTTCTTGGCTTTACGATATTAGTAGGAGGATTCTGGCTTCTGAACCTAGCTATAACTGTGCTGACGAATGAGTACGAGAAAGCTCGTCAAGGACATGAGGCCGCCGAGATGACGCTCGATCTCCCTGCTCCCAGATCTGAGCAAGGTTCGAGGAGAAATTCTAAGCTCCACAACGACAACGACAACGATAACGACAACGACAACGACAACGACAACGACAACGACAACGACAACGACAACGACAATCATATTGAGTTAATTAATATCGACCTCAATTTGAAAAGCGGAAAACCGAATGACGAGTCTCTCTCCGTTGACGACCTGCTAGAAGAACAGCATGAGGCCACATTCGATGTTCATCTCCGCAGCCAGCACGTTAACGGCGCTGATGCCGGGGGTGGTGGTAGCTTCCCAACGGTGCAACGTGGTCTTCGCACACAGAGCGATGTAAGATTCAACCGGGAGATGAACGACTCGCCAACTGGCTTTACCCTCCCATCTTCGTCGCCCGTTTTATCGAGACGTCGTCTCTCATCCCCCGCCTCTTCGACACGTCGTCCCCCAACGCCGCTGCCAACATCTGATAGTAGTAGCCAGGCGATTCACCTCCAACCCGAGAACGATCCCGACAATAAAGAGACGTCGCCCTCAATCTCCTCCGATGACACCGTTGCCGCAATTAAGAAGAAACTGGAAAAACACAAACGTTCTTCAGCGGTTGGCATGAGTCTGCGCACTTCCGGTGCTCACGCAGACGACTACGAGCGTAATAAACCTTCGAACTCCCTTCACCTTGCGGCCTATGTTCTCGTCCGGAACCCCATCTTTGAGGGGTTTATCTTCCTCATAATTATCCTAAATACCATAGTGCTCGGGCTCGATTCTCCACAGATTCGCGATGACACGGAATACGTAGAGCTCCTCGGTCTTTTGAACAAAGTGTTTACCATCATTTTTGCCGTTGAGATGGTCCTCAAATGGTTTGGGCTTGGTTTGTCTCGCTACTTCTCCGAGAATTGGAACCGCTTTGATTGCATTATAGTCTTGGCGTCTCTTACAGAATTCATATCGCTTGGTGGGAAAGTTGGCGATGAGCTAGGAGAGGCCAGTAGCCTACGCGCCCTTCGAGTTTTCCGGGCCCTGCGAGTTGCCAAGGCCATGAAGTTCTTGAACAGCGTACAGGAGATTCTGTCGGTGTTCGAGCAAGCAGCAGAGGACTACTTACTTTTTCTGCTCCTCCTTTCGATATCACTCTTCATTTTTTGCCTGACTGGTATGCAGCTTTATGGTGGTAAATATACCGAGAACCAGTGCGATGAAAATCGTATGGACGTCGAATACTTTGAGCACCTAAACTTTGGGGTAGATAACTTCGACTCGATATTTCACAGCTTTCTGGCAGTATTTCGGGTTTTGACGCTCGATGACTGGCCGGGAATAGCCTTGAAAGCTGTTTACTGCACTCCGGCTCGTTGGTGGAGTGTCATCTTCTTTCTCTTGTGGATTATAGTTGGCAACTTCATGCTCTTGAACCTGTTCCTTGCCATTCTTATTCGTAGCTTTGAGAAGGTGTCTATGAAAAAGAGAATGCAGGCAGTGGCTGAAGCGGATGAGGTACACAACTTGGAGTTGGAACTCGAGCTTGCTCAAAATAGCAAAGTAAAAAAGAGTCCGAGAGCTCGGCGCGATAGCGAGGGGGATCTCAAGGACCAGTTGAGAAAATTGAACCGTTCTAGTGTTGTAATGAAGGTGAAATCACTTCACGTTACGAACCCCTTAATTCAGAAAAAATCGGATGTTAGTGAGGAGAAAGTGACAAGGACAAGTAGCATCTCCCATGATCGTGCATATACCGAGAATACCGTCACATCTACAGACACCAAGATTTGCGGGTCAAAAGAGGAGGCGGAAGTACGTGAGGACGATATATTCCGGGAGAAGGTTCAGGTCTTTTTCCGCTCGGTCGAATCTTCCTTCGCTAAGGCGCTGCATTTCTACAAGTTCCTCAACTTTCATTTAAAACACAAAGACAAAATCAAGAACCTCAAGAAAAATGCACAGCGCAATAGCTTCGGTGCCAACGACGATGTAGACAGCGAGAACCTCCAGAATAGCCTCCGCGCTGTTGCCTCAAGCGGTGACAAGGCTCACATGGAACACCAGATATTGTTCGAGGAGGCGCGACTAACTCTCATGAAAGACGAGGGTTATTTGGACCTCCAGGGAACAACGTGCATGTTCCTCTCCCCGCACAACAAGGTCCGCATCTTTTGCCACGAGCTGATGTACACTTCGGTGTTTAATTTCGTCATCCTGTTTTGTATCATTGTGAGCTCTATCTCTCTCGCGTTCGAGAACCCGGATATTCCCGAAGATCTAAGTACATCACTTCAGAGTATGGACCATTTTTTTGCCGTCGCCTTTACCCTGGAAATGTTGATTAAAATAACAGCGCTTGGATTCTGCTTGGTCCCCAACAGCTATTTGAGGGACGCCTGGAACGTGCTGGACTTCATTATCGTTACTAGCAGCTTGTTGGACTGGATTTTGAGTTCTATGGACCATGATGGAAATCTTAGTTTCTTGAAAGTTTTGCGTATGTTGCGTGTGCTGCGCCCGCTGAAGACAATCAAACGTAACCGAAATATGAGAACTGTTGTGTCCGCCATTATGGGGAGTTTCATGGCTGTCTTGAATGTGGCTGTTCTCTTGTTCTTGATATTTGGAGTATTTGCCATCCTCGGTATGGGTCTCTTTGGTGGACAATTCTTTCGGTGCAGCATCGAGTCGATTGATTACAGCAACAGTTTTGTCAATGAGAATAACGACACCTATCTTTTGCCGACCGCCAACGTTAGTGCGATGGACAAAAAGTTTTGTGAGGATCCTGGTTTTATGGTCAACGACGAGGGCACAAATTACACGCTTGCGTGGGTAAACTCTTACTACAACTTTGATAATATCACAAAGAGCTTTCAAACGCTGTTTGTAGTCTCGTCGCTGGAGGGTTGGTATCCAATTGCCGAGAACGCCATGTCCTCAACAGATTTCGATCGTGCTCCCAAGTTATTTTATATGAAGGAAGGAATGTTATTCTTCGTCATCTTCATTGCTTTGGCCAACTTTCTTGGCCTAGGGTTGTTTATTGGAGTCCTGTGCGACCACTTTAGGCAGCAATCGGCAGTGGGGAAGAGTAATCTCATGACGGAGGAGCAGCACGCGTGGATAGAAACGCAGAAAAACGTTCTGTTCTCGAACGCCAAGGTTGTTCCTCGACCTCCCACGAACTACATCAGGAAAAAATGCTACCACATCACCCGAAGTAGAATATTTGGCACTCTGGTCATGTTGCTCATCTTAGCCTCCGTTGTCACGATGAGCCTTGAACACCGTGAAATGGACGACACTTTCGAGACCTTTTTGGAGAGGATAAACCGACTTTTTACAGTCCTTTTTGGTGTGGAAGCGGTGCTGAAGATAGTTGGAGACGGTCCGCGAGCTTATTTTACTAGATGGGCCAGCTGTTTTGACTTCTTTTTGGTGTTTGGAAGTATTGTTGAAATTATTCTGTCAGAAACAGACGACACGAGTGTGCTGCTCATACTAAGGATTTTTCGAGTTTTCAGGGTGAGCAGATTATTGAGGCTCCTTGGACCTAGCAGCACATTCAGAAGCTTGCTCAAGGTGCTCGTGTACTCTCTTCCAAGCATTTACAACATCGGAGCGATTCTGTTGATGATTTATTTCGTCTATGCAATACTTGGAATACACATGTTTGCAGAGACGAAATACAACCGTAACATGGTCGATGAGGAGACAGGGGGAATGGGTGTGTTCGTAGGTGACCAAGACGAAGGGATAAACAAGTACGCCAACTTTCGGAGCTTCGGAGTTGCCTTTATGACATTGTTTCGGATTAGCACAGGAGAAAATTGGCAGCACCTCATGAGGGACTGCGCCAGGGACAATCAATTTGACAGCAAATTTCTCACCAGCATGTACTACTACTCCTTCATCATAGTCTGTCAATACATCAGCATCAATCTATTTATCGCCGTCCTTTTAGAGAATTTCAATGTAGTTCAGAATGAGAATGAGCTCGGTGAACGCAAGGTTGACTTTGGTGACGAGATGGAGATTTTCGTAAATTTGTGGGCTGTGTATGATCCCGACGCCACCCAGTTTATCAGTATAAAGCAGATGAGTCTTCTCATGTACGCGCTGGAACCACCCCTGGGGCTTGGTCGCGGCGGAACCGAGGCGCAGCTGAGGTCCTTGTACTGGGAAACGGAAATTCCCATTTATGTCTTTCCAAAGGAGCGGCTGAGGAAGTGCTATTTCAAGGACGTGCTATTCAGGTTGACCAAGAGAGCTTTCGGTAATTTGATAGGGCTTGATGAGGACGAGATCACTGAGGGACAAATCATGGCCGAGGAGGAAAAAGTTCTGGAGGCTGAGGTTGAAAGGCATAGAAGGATGACCTTGGCAAAAGCCGAATCAGTTCGGCAGGAAGCGAAATCCCCCGTGTCATCGTATGGCTCAAATTCTTTTCGAGACAGCAGCCGCACTGATAGCACAGTCACTGAAAATGAGAAGGAGCTGCATGACAAGTTTCACAAGGACTTGGAAGACGCACAGATACTTATCGGGCTCTTGAAGGCTAAAAATTTGATTTTCAGCACCAGAGAGTATGTGGCTGTCCAGGTCATGTTGAGGGCTTTGCATGGCGACAAGACCACTGCTAGCAACTTTGTGGACACGGTTCTTGCGGCCGCCAGAATGTACCGGAAGCAGCAGGATGAGGGAGGGCAGGGAGAAGAGGACGGGGGAAAATCCAAGCCAGGTGTTTTCGACAACTTCGCCAAGAAGATGAAAATAAGTGTCTTGTACATGGACGACTGAGGTGGTGCAGGACACTAGAGTCTTGTGATAGAATGTTTAATTATATGTTGCCAAGTGTTGCTATACGCTAGCTAAATGTAACCCCTTGTTATTGTTTTAGTATTTTCGCATTAGTATTTTCGCACTAGGGAGTTGTTGTTGGTTTTGCTTCTGCTTCAGTCTCGCTTTTCCCTTCGATTTCTTTCACCGGCAAAACCACATCTTTCTTTTTATTCTCGGTCTCGGGGAAAGTGGCTAGAATCTCCATTTGAGGGGTTGGCCTAGCACTCGATCTACGGCGAAAACTGCTCTTATAAGAAGTCATTGCACTGATGGGAGGAAGATCATCTGTATCATTGTTTTTCTCCCCCGCCGGCTTTTCTGTATCATTCACCTTCGCTATCCTCGCGTAAGTGATAGCAAGATCGCTTTTAAGAAACCGCGGGAAAGGGTCGCGCTGCATCAGCTTGTAAATCTCTTCTTGTGCCTCGCTAAAGATATGGATGGAAAAGTCTGTTTCATTTTCGTCCACAAGGAGACTATCCTTGATGTCTCGCCGCATTTTTGCTGGTATGTTGACCTGGCTCATCCCCGCTTGACTGATATATGTCGTGTAAATAAACTTGGCGCGCTTGAAGAACTGAGTCTTAAAGTCGTAGACGGCCTCCCAAAAGGCAATGTTTTCCACATTGAATTCTCGAGACAAAAATAGGCGAAAGTAAGAGCGCGCCTTCTCGTTCTGCAGCGCACTGAAAAGATCCTTGAGCTCTGCGCGTGAGTCCAACAAAGCCTGAATTTCTGCCTCTTCCGAGGGTATGGAACCCATTTCTGCCTCCTCCACAGCTACAGCGCCGTCTTTGCCCGAGAGATTGTTAGGATCTTGACCGTCGGGAAAGACCTTATCAAATGGGCCCATGTTGCTATTGCGCCGCTTGAGTGTGGCATCCTCCTTCGAGCTTTTGGTGTCGAAAACATCGCTCATTTTGCTCGCAATAGAATCGATAAATTCCATCTCATTTCCCATATTTGGGCTGTCGGCATTATCCTCTGCTGACAACATGAACACCATCCCCGCAAGCTTCTTGATCAGACCAGTTAAACGTTCGATTGGCTGAATTATCATGTGCTTTGCGTCATTATTAAATACCCATGATCCAATACCAAAGATGAAAACAACAAATATTGTCAGTATAATATTCATCACCCGGATCTCAGTCTCAATGTCCTGGTCATCAAAAATAGCACTTATAGTGCCTTTCTCGGTAGTGACCACGTATCTAGTCATTATACTTTTCCTCCGCACTTGCTTCAATGGGTCGTCTTTCATTACTACCCCAAAGTTCTCAAAATAGAGACAATCTTCAAAATCGTTAATGAAAACCCTGGCGGCTTCAGACTGAGCATTTACACAAAAACTTTCATTGGGGTTAGAGTCGCCATGGCAAGATGATTGCCACATGTGGAGAAAGTCTATTGATTTTTCCCGAGATTCGTCGTACTGCGGAACATCTAACTGAGGTACCACAGCCAAAATTATTAAGACTCCAATCACAACACGCTGGGACACAAGATTGGCGTATCTGAGCCCGAAAATAGAGGGTTTGCTGATGCGCGAGAGGATATGTAGTCACGTTTCGTTAGATCAGATGCCGAAAAAATATATCAAAGTGAGCTGCTCGACCACATGTGCAAAATTTGGAACAGGCCCCCCCCCCCCCCCCATTCCACCCACTTACCTGTCTAGTTCTGTCTCGTGATCAGTGTCATCCTCCCTGTCGTGGTTTCTTTCTCTCGTCCGATTGAGATTCTCGTTTACTGATGGCTCATCCACGTCAACAATCATCCCCGCGTCTATCGCTGCCTGCTTCTTTGCCAAATATTTTTTCCGCTTTTTCTCCTTAGTTTTCCTTTTTTTCCTGTTCTCTAAAATTCCATAAACCAGCAAGATGCATTGTACTGCTCTGGCTGTCCGAATCACGCGAAAAACCTTGGCAATGCGCCCTACTCTTAGCATAGCGCTTGTCCGCGCAACACGACCGGCACGAGCAACAGACAAGATTCCACTTCCTTGATCATCATTAGTGAAGCTTTCATCACTCGTAGCATAAATGACAATCTCTGGGATGAGGATGATTGTGCCTATCAAGTCGATCATGAAAAGGTAACTGGCGAAGTAGTCGCGAGTTAAGAAAATGTGGATAATCATCTCCGAGAAAAGAATAGCAAAAACAAGTACTGTCAACCAGTAAAAGACAACATCGTACTCCTTGTCAACCCACCCAAAGCATATATCCTGCGCAAAAAGAGCCCACATGACAGACATAAAAGTCAGCCCTTGGACGTATGGTTGTCGAACTTGCTTTCCGAGATTGTGCAGGAAGGGGACCGAGTTACAATAGCCCACAATCCCGGGGGCCTCCTTGTGAACCCGATCATTTTCACTGAGTTTGAGCTTGTGGGTATGTTCACCTTTTTTGTCACCGCTAGCGAGAATACTTGAAGCTTTCTCATATGTACTGCTTAACATTCCAGATTTCGGAGATGTAGACCCGAACATGTGGGCCAACCCCCTGTAGCTCCCACGATAACTCCGACTTGATTCAGAAGAAGAACGATCCTCAGCCATGGTGTTTTTAAATGGGAGATAAAGTGAGGCAAAGCTATCTAATTTCTGCAGCAGCGAAGAATTGGAGATAAGTGAGGCTGTGGTCTTAAGGTGCAAGATGGAAAAAGGAGACAAATTGCATTGTATGTTGTTCGAAGGGGGCTGGTGAAAATCCGTCGTTAACTCCCCATACAAAAACAAACAAAGTAAAGGAAGGAAAATTGGCTTAGAAAAAGCCTTACCCATCTCTCTCTTAACAATATACTTGCTTTAGACGAGTGGTCCTTTAAATTCAATCAATTTCGACCTGGTCTCGCAAACTCCAGTAACCGAACCAAAAACGCAAACCAAAAACTGAACCACAAACCCACCGCTCCCCATGATCTACAATCAGGGTGGCGGTGATGCCCCCTCCATCGCTGGAGCGGTCAATCCTCACCTGAGTTTGGAGAGCGCAAGCTCTTGTGTCAACCCCCATGCAGCTTCTCCCCCACCAACACCTCCCCACATCCGAAAGTGGAGAAAGAGCAACTTTATCGAGCCAGGGAAGAGGTGCATTCACCCAGGCATGCAGGTGAGGCTAACAACGTTGATATCATTCGTTTTGGGAAAGATGCGCAATTTTGCTGCAAGCGAAGAACCCCTTTTGTCACTGTCTAACCAGCCCAACACCCTCCTCAAACATTTTCACAGGACGATTTTAGTGATGGTGTGGACCCCAACAAAATTTTCGGAAACGGTACAAGCGCAGAGAGCGATCACGTAGAAGACGTTTGGAAGAATCCTGAGGGGGACACTGAATTTCAGCGGACCAAGAACGCTGTGCTGGAGAAGAGCTTTAAGAGCGTGGCCCGTGAACCTCTTGGCAAGTCTTATAACAGGGGCCACACCATGCCCAGCGTCATCGCTAACGATCCGCTGTTTCGGCACGGTATAAAATCGGAAAAGGGTATGAAGGCCCAAGAAGTGCTGGAGATGTCTGAACTCACTGAGGAGGAGAAAGAGAGGGAAGCGCTTTATGTCAAGAGTCACGGAAGTTACCCCCCTGGAGTGCAGAAGAGGAGAAATTACAACTGGGATGTGGACCTCAAGACGGTTACATTTGGAGACAAGGGAAAGGACATTGCTTTGGGTGGTATGTCGCAGGCCGTTTACGACGTCTTGCATGGAGTTGGAGATTCTCCTTACAAGACAGTGACAAGCAAAAAGTACGATGACTTCCAGGCAATGAAGGATTTACTTGGACGTGCCAGGAATTTAGGTCACGGACTGCCACTTCCCAAGGATCATGTTTTTGGGAAAGCAGCCGTCAGGAGGGGTAAAGAAGAATGGGATGCCAGGAATTGTGTTGAGGGAGCTTACAGCCTAGACGAGCAGGCCCCCGATGATGATCTTGGCACCACCAAGACTCCTGGCTTCAGAAACGCAACAACTGAGACCAGGAGATTCGGGTGCCCTAGCGTTCGGAGTGACATACCAAAATACGCCAGGAGGAGCGTCGCAGACAACCAAAACTATGGCGATGACGTGAATGCAAGGTACCTGCTCCATCCAAGCCAGTTTGCTGCCTTGGGTGTTGAGGACGAGGAGTTCCTGAAACCCAGGAGTAAGGAATATATCTTCAGCATGTTCAAAGGGTGTGGATATGATTTGAGTACTGAAGAAATGGAAGAGTGCTACGATGAAGTTTGCGACGAAAATGGAGAGTGCGGCATTGACATATTCAGGAAAGCTTACAATGCGAGAGTCATCAGATAATTCATCAGAATGTTGCTTTGTGAGATCTTGATATCGATACCGAGGTTTCGATGGTGTATTTGTCAGTGTCACTTCGGTGAAGGTGAAGGGGAAGGGTTAATAATTGTTGTAAAAATGGCGTTTTGAGATAGTACTTCCTTGTACTGCTTGTTCATTATTATACACAAAAAGGCAAAACACCAAATATTATTCCCTCGATCCCAAAGTCAGAATAGACTTTGGAGTGAATGGTAAAGCAGTAAGCACGGGAGAGATTTCAGATTTCAGCAAATTAACTGTGGTTGCTGAGCTACAGCAGAAAATTGAAAAGGATAACTCTTAGGCAAAAGAACGCAATAATGGACTTCCTTTTGTGGAAAGAATTGAGCGAGGCTCAAATAAACAAGCTTGCTGATGCTTTTGAGCCGGCTGAATGTCGCAGGTACATTGTTATGGGCTCTAAAGACTGTTGTTGTTGGTGTTGTTTTGCCTGCTGTTATCGCAATTGGGGGGGGGGGGTAGCGTAAAATTGCGTATCTCGCTCGCCTCTTGCTTCCATTTCTAACCTAACCCTAACACTCCGTACCTGATTTAGACTGCTTGCCGACAATCTTTGTCTTGAACCCCCGACGGAGTCAGGAGACAGCAAGGCGGATCTGATTATTGACTATTTCTTCTACAACTACGCTTTCTGTAAGGACCACGGCCTCCCCGCTAACAAAGTATCGACGTTTTTGTCCCTTATGAAGTCAGTTATAGACCATGACTGTTCATCACAAAGAAGCTCGAGTGACAGCATGACCAAGAGCTACAAACGTTTTGAGGATATGCTCATGAGGCACAGTGTCGAGAGGCCTCCCTACAGCATCGGCGTCTTTAACGAGGCAGACGCGGCAGCCATCGTAGACCATGCAACAAACCACTACTTTCGTAACTACAAGCTTTACCAATACATCTTCACGGAGAATGTGAGATCCACTGTGGAGCAGAAGGAGGTAGGAGGAGTGGAGGTGCCGAGGGTTCCGAGGACTCTGAGTGATGCCATGGGAATGAATGTTGTTGTTACCTGGCCAGAACCTGTAGAAGAAGATGATGATGATGAAGAAGAAGAAGGGGGCACAGAGGAGGAAGGTGGAGAGGAGGAAGGAGAGGAATGGGAAGAAAAGAAAGAAGGAGGAGAAGATTGAGTTGTTGCTATTACGTTATTATACTGTAAGGTGATAAGTAGTGGGGGCTGGGAGGGAGGAAATGGCGTATTAATGGTGTATATGTAACTGTTGCGTGGCATTATTTCTTAAAAGTTGGCTTTCATCACAACCAAATTGTTCCATTTTGCTAAGTTGTTACTCCCCATTCATCGCTGCCTTTATCTCGGCAGGGATTTTTACGGCAATGTTTGCGATTTCCATGTCTCCGCCGACAATATTCTCAAGATAGACATATTCGAGGAGCTGCTCGCTGGTCATGCTCGAAAAAGCCGCCTTCACAGCCCCGAAGGCTTCCGCCTGTGCCCCAGACTCCAGCTTGATGACCTCAGCCTCTGCGGTCTTCCCAGCAAGCAGAATTTTTGCTGTCTTGTTAGCATCAATGACAACAGTGTCACTAGTGATGACAGCCTCCATGACACTCGTCTCAGCGGAGATTTGTGTGATGTTCTTTTCAGCGAAGGCAGTCTGAATGTCTTCAATTGCGACAATCATCTTCATAATAGCATCATCAATTTGACTAGGCCACCTGATTGAGAGCACTTGGTAGGATACTATGGATGCATGATACTCGGCCAGCCTGGTATGTAGATCGTCCTTCATCTGTTGAGCCAGCTCCTCGCGCTGACTGACAAGGTCGTACCCTTTAAATCCAGCGCACACGTCGCGCATGGAAGAGAGGGACAGCTGGAAGAAAACATCCTCATAATTCATGCCAAAGGTCCTGTAGAGCTCAACAACGTGGTCGATATTATCGGAGAGTTGATACTGGTAGGCAATTTTCATAGACACGCCGAGTCCGTCCTCAGTCCGAGCAGGAATTAAATCCTCGGGAGTCACATCCACAGCAGTCATGGGAAATTTGATAAAATGATGACCCAGACCAATGAAGTGGCGCCCCTGGTGATAGAGCTCCTTATCGTCAATGTCATTCGTGTTGGCGTTGTGGTCAAGCGCCATCCAACCAGGATCGATGGTGCCAAAACTAAAACCCAACAAAAAAGGACTGTATTCAAGGTAGGGGGGGGAGGTCAATTTTGGGGTTGTCTGTGTACTGGCTGTGTTAAAGACTCAACTCACCTAATTATGAGCAAAAGAACGCCAAGAATCGCAGCAACTGCATTCTTCTGCTGCGTGGTAAGGGGTTCAATCTCGTCATCACTATCATCGTTTGCCATCTTTCCTGGTAGGGATGAGGGGGTCAAAAAGGTTAAGTTAACAATTGAGCTTTGAAAACTGGTGAGGGAAGCAGGATTTCGGGAGAAAATTGCCTTTTCCTAGCTTTCAAGTGTCTTGTCGGAGGGTATTAGACAAAAAAAATGTGTCGAACGTGGGTTACACACACACACACAAAGATTTCTTCTTGGGTTTCTACATTTCGACAAAATCACAAAATCAATCGGGCATTCTCTACTACTGTCCAAGACCCCTGAACTCGTGAATAAAATTCGCTCAAAACCTCTTTGCTCTATTACTAGATAACTTTTGGTAACGTGATTGCAACAAATTGAGATTTAGCTAACACAACAAAGAGAAAGACATTGACGATCTCAATTTCTCATCCCTCTTCTTGTGGCAACACTAGGACACTTTTTCATTCCCTAATGTCTGGCGACGATAGCCAAGAGGTTTGCCTCTCTTCGGTTTACGAGGTAAGAAAAAAACTGACAGGAGTAAAATCTGCAATGTTGATGCAGTTAGTTATGATGCCGGGACTGGTTTGCTGCTCCTAACACAAACTCATTTTTCTTCATCATAAACACGAAAGCCAAACACAGACCCGTATCAGCCAATCGGAAGAAGCAGGCAGGTCGTTGGCTATCGCACGGCATTTGTGAACAAGAGTGGTAAGACCAACACTGAGATTGCCCCTCGACGGAGCAATGAACGGACAGGACTGGAAGAACTTCAATGCTGTTGGTGCTCCAAGTGGTTTGGGGGTGGGCAGGCATTGGGAGGTCATATTCGAGTCCACAAGGCAGAGCCTGACTACCCCACTATGCCCAAAAGATTCGACCCAGAGAGAACTTTGGGTGGTGATGATGACGGTAATGGTAGTGGTGATAGGGATGGTGTTGGTGGTGGCGGCAATAGGAAAGGAGGTGGGGGCAGTCGTTGTAGTGCGATTAGAACCAAAAACATTATCAGCGGCAAGAGGAGGAGGAGGTGCAAAGGCGACGAGAGGTCGCTTCTAGTCTCAGGCGGAGTTCATAACCAGCAGAAATTGTGCAATCAATTCTTTTACTTTCCCCCGCCCTTCGTCGATACAAGCGCGGAACTGTATGACCTAGAGTTTGAGCCCCCTTCCACTCGTCGACGTGAAGGGGCGTGTGCTTTGTTGGATCTGCGCAGCAGCTCGGAGGAAGTCGAACAAAACGGACCAATTGAAGAAAACGAAGGCGAAGAACAAGAACAGATCGACATCGACATCGAAGACATCGAACATGTTGAACATGTCGAACAGTCTATCGAACATATCGAACAAGACAGCAGAATGGAAACTGATTGCGGAAATTAGTATTAGTTGTGGTGTGAGGGGTTGTTTGTTGATACTATTGTGTGGTAAAAATTAGTTCAGGCGTTTGAAGTAAGCATCCCTGTTCGCCTTTACTTCGCACGTACGTGGTGCATTTGTTATTTCACATACTTGTTCTCCCACTCCTCTAATGCCCTCTTCATCCTTCCATTTAGTTTGATGACCGGACGATGTGGTTTGCAGCCTTTAAAGGCCTCCTCAACATTCTTGTAAACCCCGGCCTTTACCAAACACGCAACCATACAGCATGTCGAGCGACCGCGACCATGAGCGCAGTGAACCATGACATTGCCCTCCTTCCTAGCCATGGCACCAAACGTGGCAGCTCGATCTATGTCCGCAGGAGAGGGGGGGGTGCCGTCCCAACACTTTATGTTCAGATAATTGCGAGATTTACAGGATTCTGGGAATTCTGCCGTAAGATCAAGGATTCCTCCCCAAGTTAAATTGAGTTGGTCCCCGTAACGGCCCCCAATGTACCAGCCGTCAGCAACTTCACTAGCCACAGGCACACCGTGGCTAATTCCATAATCAGTGTGAATTTTTGTGTAGATTATAGTCGGGATGTGAAAGGGAGCGAATATTATGTAGCTCCAGAGCGGAATCTTGCCGTCTGTTGTCTTACCCAGGAGGTCTGTGCCAACCTGAAAATGAAACAACACAGCAATCAAAAAGTTTATGAAGGAAGAATAGAGTAGAAGAGCTGTCGCAAAATCAATTCGAGCAGGGTGAGGGTGGGAGTCAATTTCGTTTTCCTCAAGAGATGGCGAGGAAAAGGGTGATGTCACAGCCGACAGCCCGTAAATGCCCCCAAGTGCAACGTACTTTAGCGAGCAGCCATGAACAGCGCCCATCGTAATCGAGCAAAGATGGTGGTGTACAAGAATTTGAGTGTATTTCGTGCAATTTTTTTCTGTCGATCGATTGATTGATACTCCTGCTGCGCGCTGTATGGTAACTTTGGGGCTATGGCCTAATGTGGTGGTCTCGATTTGATTGTCCAAATAAATTATTCTGAAAATATTTCTGCTTATGAGTGATGAGAGGACCCCCTATTTAGCCGATAACTAGCTTCATTATGCCTAGAATTGTGGTCGTAGGCTCGCTGTCACTTGATCGTGTAGTGCTGTTACCTGTTTATCCAGCAGAAGATGCCAAACTCAGGAGCAAGAACAATGTGGTGTTAGAGTGTGGGGGGGGCAATGCCGGCAACACAGCGTGGGCTCTGGGTCGGTTCTGTGGTAATGGTAATGGTAATGGTAATGGAGGGAAAGGAAATGAAAAAAAGAATACTGTTGATACTGTTGAAGTATTCTCAAAGGTTGGAAACGATCAGGTCGGACAAATTTTGAGGTCCCATTTCAACGATGACAGCGGAATTGTTGTCGGTAATGGCGCATCCCCAACGACGTTCATTATGGTCACGCCAGGTGGACGCACCTGCGTTCACACGACTGGGGATGTTCTGCCCCTCTCGGTGGAAGATACTGACAAAAGGAGGGAATATTTCTCGTTGGCAGACCATCTTCACTTCGACACGCGCCAAACAGTGGCAGCGAATCACATAGCGCACGCCCATCTCCGTCCAACGACGACGGTCAGTATCGACTGTGAGAAGGTCCGTGTGATTGATGGTAAATCTGACTATGATTTCTGGAGTCTGTGCTCTTCGGCACGAGTCGTTTTCACGAGCAAAAATTTCCCCTTTATTTTCCAGCGGGGTATGAGCGAGCGACCCCTGAACAGCCTGAAAAGGGATAAAGTGAATTCTACCGTCATCAACCTGTTCGACAGTGAATTGAGTGAATCAGAACGCTCTGTTGACGACGTCAGAGGTGCCCACGATAAAATGCTGCGATCAACAATCTTTAGTAAGGCAGAAGTCATCGTGACAACGAGGGGTTCTGAATCCATTGTAGTTACCGGTCGTGACACTAAAAAGAATTGCTTTCAGGTTGATGCAGAAAGCGTACCAGTTGTAGATAGCACTGGTGCCGGAGATGTTTTCATCGCAGGTTTTCTCTATGCCCTTACAATTCGCGGTGTGCATGACCTGCGAACATGTGTCAGAACGGGGGCTGCAGCAGCCAAGGCCAAACTCGCTAGTATGGGCGCAAGGGGAGAAAGCAACTGGAATCAAGAGGAAATTGATGAATATTTACTATCTGATCCATCGCATTCCGCAGTTCCTGTGTAAACACACACACACACGCCATTGGTACCCCGTTCCAACCATTCCGTCATCCATTGCTGGTGCGAAATTCATCAACAATTTATTACCTCCTTCTGCTTGTGAGGATAAACGAGTTCACACCACGGCATCGTTTTATCACCTCCTTCTGCTTGTGATGATAAACGAGTTCCCACCACGGCATCGTCCATGCCGAGGGTGTCCCATGGCACAGCTTGTCTAGTGCAACCTGCTTCTTCGTGTACCTGCCGAATCTCTTCCGGCGTTCCTTGCGTTTCATCTTATAAGACATAAAGACCATTAATTAAATTTCACCGGAGAGAAGAAGAAAAAAATAGACTTCGCAATCAATCACTCTTTTCTAGGCAGAACTGATAGTAAAGATGAAGCGAAAGAGCACAAACATGCTGAAGTGGCTCTGGGTCGCCGTCCTGTTTGCTCAAATCGTGATTGTGATTGTACTCCGGCGTTCTCTTAGCTTGGATAACGTTGGATACAGATCAAATTACAACGGTCCTCGGGTCTCACCCTCGTCGATGATACAGTCCACGCCTTTTCTTTCCACCCCTTTCGGGGAGTGCGCTCTCCACAAAGTTGTGATGCCAAATGGTGAAACCGTGGACGACTGGCTGTTTGTCGACGAGACGGGTTGCGTGAACGTCCTTGTTTACGACGCGTTGCGGGGGGAAGTGGTGTTCTTCCGGCAGTCGAAGTACCTCCTTTCCGGTTCTTTTTCTCTGGCCCCTATTGGCGGACTGATTGAGCCTTCTGTCGGCTCAGGGGGGAGCAGAGAGAGCGCCCTGGAGACGGCGAAGCGCGAGGCTGACGAGGAGATGGGAATTCAGGGGGGTGATTGGTACGACCTCGGAACGTATTGGGGGTCTGTAAATCGCGGAGAGGGTATAGTGGGTTGTTTCCTGGTTGTTGTGAACGAAGGTGTGAATGTCGCTGATGGCAGCACTGGCAATGGAAAAACGAATGAGGGGGCTGAGGGAGCTGAGGGAGCTGAAGGAACTCTCCCGTTGGATCTCGAGGCGCAAACGGTCGTGCGTTATTCGGTTAAAGATGCAAAATCTGCACTTCTCAACGGCGAGTTGAAAGAGATCAAGTGGGTAGGTTGCTCTGCCCTGGCCATCATGAAAATTGAGGATCTCTTTTGATGTATGTTGTGTGGTGTATTGCGCTGCTGTCGAAGCAAGTAGATGTGGTAGAGCAAGTAGATGTGGTAGAGCAAGTAGATGTGGTAGACCAAGTAGATGCGTCAGTGCGTCGAGGTAAATTAGGTTAAGGGGAAGAGGAAGGGGGAAATGAAAAATTAATATTGGGGAGAGATTTGACTGGGAAATACTTTTCTTTTCACTGCCCTTACTACCACAAACACAACCAATCACAAACACAACACAAAACAACTTATGTAGTAATCTCGTCAAATACCTTTATTTTGTACCCACCCTCTCCAACATCCTCCACCCTCATGACAATTGGCATGTAGACAAATTGGCTGTCGACAGATGAAGATGGTGTTATCACGCTTCTCAGAGCTGGTGGAAAACGGCCACTGCTTTCTTTGGCCTTATTGTCCTCAGCCCTGGCCTCGGCCGACGAAGGAAGGTAGACAAGAGAGTTCTTGGCCACCGATTTGAGGTGGAACGATGAGATAAAGATACAAAGTTTTCTCTTCCCATACCCCATCCAGGCGGACCCGGACGCGGACCCGTCAACATCATCGACATCGTCGCAGTAGCTGAGATTCCTGATGCTCCTGACAAGTTCCTCCTGGCCCTCGGCGACGCTGGAGTCGTCAATAGTTCTACGAGTGTCGCAAGAGTCGTCGTACAACGGGAGGATACTTTCCAGGATAGGCAAAGGCGTCGGCGTCGGGGTCGACGCCCCTTCGAGGGGAGACGGAGTTACTATTTCAGACAGAAATTCTTCCAGCTGGTAGAGGTCCAGCTGCGAAGTCTGCAACTTCGTCTTAAGGGAAGAAAAGTGCAGGTCGTGAGCGCTGCACAGAATTACGACTTCGCCCTCGTGGATCGTGGCCTCCTCAACAAATCCCTCTCCTCCCGCATGGATTTTCCGGATCGTTCCATGCTCTTTAAGGTCCTGGGAAACTGAGACTTCTTTTTTTCCTGTGGGCAGTTTGTGCAGCGCCAAGGAGAGAGGAAGAAAGAGGAGAGTGGCAGCTAGGGACATTTGATGGTATGGAGGTCAATAATGAATGGAAAATGAGGTTGCAAAGGAGTCTTGGTGTGTGTGCGTTTGTTTGCAACCTTTTTTCACTCAAAAAAACACGCACAAATCTAGATTCGTTTACTTTTCCAAAAAATGAGTTTTTGCTTACTTAAATAAGTCTTTGATAAACAATTTCATTTAATTAAAATTAATATAATATTTTTAATATTTTTGAATTATACAGTCTTCAAAAAAATTAAAATTTTTATTACTATTTGCGATAATTAAAATTTTTAATTTTTAAATAAATAAAATTATAATATATTTGATGAAATTATTTGAAAATCATAAAGTTTAAATTATTAAATAATATAATTAAAAAATATAATTAAAGGAAATTGTATTACAAAAGTGTCTTTAAGTTAACGAAATATCAATTTTTCATTTTTGTCCTTATTTTTGCCATTTGCGGGCTGTTCACTCCGAATTATTATCTAACAGGGGGGTGCGTGGTTATTGTTACATTACGCTGTTCACTCCGAAGGTTGAAGTGTCAGGCAAGGAGGGGAAAATTCCCCTTTCCTGCTCTGAGCTGTTTTTGAAATCAAAAGTTTCCATTTTGCC